>Ga0123342_1008003_pt1 | contig 13607 bp, 6 predicted proteins | sample Turbeawhitnodule_FD_89960 | JGI IMG/M metagenome (GOLD analysis project Ga0123342, IMG submission 89960) | Root nodule microbial communities of legume samples collected from Mexico - Turtle bean Mexico white nodule | ecosystem: Host-associated > Plants > Roots > Nodule | place: Mexico: Nepantla...
ACATATATAAATTTGTGAGTAAAAAAAATAGAAAGATGTATATATATATATATATATATATATATATATATATATATATATATATATATATATATATATATATATATATATATATATATATATATATATATATATATATGATATCTCTAAATTCTAATTTGGTCGCTTGGGGGAGAAGTTCAAGGGATGGGGTTGATTTCCATGTGTTTGGATGTCGTGGTACTTACAAAAACATATGTATTAGCAGAAGACGAATAAGGGAATCGAGGGATTTGCATTATTGACAAATTATTTTTTTGTCATCAAATTTGGTCACTTGATTGTTTGTAGTGATCCTTCTATAAAGTTGGTGAAAAAATGTCATTCCCTTCGCGAGAACAATTAAGAGGTTCAATAACGTACAATAATTGCGTACAATAACATACAATAATTAATAGAAGAAAATGTATTATCTGAAAGTTAACGATTCACAATGTTGTTTCTGCCTCTAGAGTTTGCTTTGGATTCCCAAGCAGCCATATCAACAATCTTGGCATTTTCTTCCAGTTCTAAACACTTTCCATTCTTCTGACTACTCATATTTTCCAATAGTTGAAAATATATTTTGAATTGTATACTATAATTCCAATTTCAATATTTAGAATAACATAAGCTGAAAATATATTTTAAATTATAGAATCTTAAATATTTTTGACCCATGAATAATTTATTCTTTCTCTAAAGGAAAGCATAGGAGGAGAGATGAAACAAAATTGAAGAGTTTATAAACAAAAACTTTTATTGAATAATAATACATCATGGATAACATGGATAACTTTCTTTATCTAGGGATATATTTAAGCCGTTTTCTCTGTACTTGTTCTGCACCCAGAAACTAGTTGGAATTTCAACTTTAAAATATGACTATGGAGCCAATTTTTTTGTTTTATTAATCTTCTTTCTATCATTCCTTGCACCTTCATCCCTTGGCCGGCTCTACGTGTGATTGACATCATTGTACATATTGAGGTGTTATATCTTCAATAATACACACCTCATCTTGAGAGGGATACATATAATCATCCATAAGATTATTAGTAACTGAAATACCACCAAGAGCATATATATATGATATCGATAAATTCTAATATGAACGCTTGGTTGGAGAAGTTCAAGGGATAGGGTTGCTTTCCATGTTTTGGAGGTCGTGGTATCACAAAAATATACGTATTAGCAGAAGACGGATAAGGGAATCGAGGGGTTTGCATTATGGACTAATTATTTTTTGTCTCTAAATTTTCTGATTGGATGTTGGGTTTGCATTATGGACTAATTATTTTTTGTCTCTAAATTTTCTGATTGGATGTTATGTAGTGATCCTTTTATAAAGTTGGTGAAAAATGTCATTCCCTTCACGAGAACAATTAAGAGGTACAATAACGTACAATAATTAATTGCAGAAATCTTATTATCTGAAAGTTCACGAATTCGCAGTGTTGTTTCTGCCTTTGGAGTTAGCTTTGGATTCCCAAACATGCATATCAACAATCATGGCATTTTCTTCCCTCTCCATAACACTTTTCTTTCTTCTTATCGTTCATTCCCTTTCTCCTCCACACTCCCAATAACCCACTACTGATTATTTTCTTGACATTATTGTGCAGGTTTTGTGATGAAAGAGAGACAAACTATATTTATCAGAAACAGAATTTTTAATCCATTATTAAACCACTTTCCATTCTTCTCACCGTTCATATTTTCCAACAGTTAAAAATATATTTAGAATTCGTTTTCCTATGTTCAAATACAAAGATGATGAAAGTGTATATAGAAACCTATCTGAAGTAACTTTTCCCTAGGAGAGAGAAAATAGTACAGAGAAGCCATGGATGTTGATAAGGTATGGGATTCAGAGACTTTCATATTAGCCTTAAGGTATGTCCCTTATTTATTATTCCATTGAAGTTCATGACAAATAATCATCACCAATTTCACATTTTTTTTTTCTACCGGAGATCGTTATAAACTTCTACGCTCACACACCACACTATAATTACACATGATCCTGATGTGAGTACTGCTACCAACAAATTTCACGTGACATGTTCTCACGGGACAAAATAAATGGTCATCATACAAAATAAAATATAATTATGCTCACACAATAAATTTGGAGAAAGAAATGATGGTTCAAATCTTGCTAATTATAATCTTTAATTGATTAATAATGTATACAATTTTACACTCTTATGCATGAACATCAAAAAGTAAAAAAATTGAGTATAAAATTGTGCTCAGCCAAAAGTTAAAAACTAATTCATTATAGATTTTAATAGAGGCAATGGATATATATGAGTAGTGTTAAGGAGGTGGCCATTGAGTTATCATTGAAAACTGCTTCTATGATTCTACTTATGATAGGACCCAAATATGTACTAAAAGAGATTGTTGTAATGAAAAATGTCTAATGAAACAAGTAGAGGGACATGGTTGAATTACAACTTATGATATATTATTTTTATAATCACTTCATATCATCAATCACTAACTATAAGCTATTATATTACGTAGGTTTACGAATGTAAGGAGAGAAACAATATTGTTGAAAAACACTAATCTTAATCCATTGTCACAACCTTACACTCCATTTAGAATACTTTTTCATCCGTACAAATACAAAAATGATGACGGTGTATATTGAAACCTACCTGAAGTAACTTTTCCCTAGGAAAGAGAAAATAGTACAGAGAGACTATGAATGTTGATGAGGGTGTTGCTCTTAAATTGGCTGATATATTTTTTTCTATAAAAAAACATTGATTTTATAGAAAAAGGTATGAGATTAAGAAACATTCATCTCAGCCTTAAGGTATGTCCCTTATTCACGATTTCATTGAGGTTCTTTAAAGTTCATGACAAATAATAATCACCCTTTTCACATTTATTTTTCTATTGGAGATTGTCATAAACATCTAGGCTCACAAGCTATAATTACATATGATCTTGATGGGACTTCTGCTACCAACAAATCTCATGTGACATGTTCTCACCATACAAAATAGATGATCATCGTACAAAAGAAAATATAATTCTATGTATAAGTAGTGTTAAGGAGGTGATCATTGGGTTATCATTGGAAACTTCTTTTATGATTCTACTTATTATGGGACCCAAATATGCACGGAAAGAGATAGTTGTAATGAAAAATGTATAATGAAACAAGTAGAGAGATCAATTAGATCTCATTCTATATAATTTTAATTATCAAATCATATCATCAATCACTGACTATAAACTATTATATTACATGGGTTTATGAATGTAAGGAGAGAAACAATATATTGTTGAAAACATGAATTTTAATCCATTGTCACATCCTTACATTCCATTTATAATATGTTTTCCTCCGTACAAATACAAAGATGATGATGGTGAATATAGAAACCTACCCGAAGTAGGTCTTTTCTTCACTGTTTGCAATGGTTGACGCTCATAAAGTAAACATTTCATCCCTCCCATTTTTAAATTTTTATTTTGTTAATGCACGGATCTATAACTATAAGAAAATTATACATAAGAAAATGGTAAGAAAAATGAAGATTTCTTATTCTCTTGTGCGTCATCACTCCATGCATGTATAGGAAATATAAGTCTATTTGGAGACTTTTTCTGTCCAAATTACAAGCTAATTTTATAGTGATCCACTAATCATGGGATTTCATCATTATCAAATTCATTACGTACAATAATTGTTTATAAAAATTGCGTACAATAATATTAAAATAATCAATTCAACTTTTCCATCTTTTAAATTTATTTAAAACAAAAAAAAGTTAATTTATTTTAATATTCTAAAATTATTTGAATCAATTCTTGATAAAATAACAAAAGTACATATTATTTTTTTATTTTATTTTTTTATCAGCTAAGTACATATTATTTACTTTTATAGTATTTTGTTTTGTAAATTACTGAAATCCGAATTTTGCGTGTCATTAATACAAAATAAGTTAACAAGATCAAGAAATTGAGTAAAATTCAAGGAGAAATAGTTATATTAAAAAAATGAACTATAAAAATTAGAAAATTAACGTTTTAAAACTAATATATGTAATATATATTATTTTAAATATATCAGTACAAATATATATTTAGTATATGACTTAAGAAAAGAAAAAAAAATAGCATTGTAACATATAAAAGGGACGAAAATATAGATCTATAATGTATTATTGAAAACATAATAACATATACACTCAAAGAATGACTGGTGAGCTACTTTAAAAAACATTTTCCTTTATAAATACTCCTATTCCAAAACTCTTCTTCAATGTTTGCAATGTTCGATGTTCATAAATTAAACATTCAACTCCTTCAATTTTTAAATTTTTATTTTGTTACTGCACCGATATATAACTATAAGAAAATTGTATAGAAGAAGATGGTAAGAAAAATGAAGATTTCTTATTCTCTTGTGTGTTATCACTCCATGCATGTATAGGAAATATAAGTGTATTTGGAGACTTTCTCTGTCCAAATTACAAGCTAATTTTGTAGTGATCCACTAATCATGGTATTCTATCATTATCTAATTATTTGCGTACAATAACTAACGTACAATAATTGTGTACAATAATATTAAAATGCTCAATTCATTTAAAACAAAAAAAAAAGTTAATTTATTTTCAAATTCCAAAATTATTTAAATCAACTCTTGATAAAATAACACAAGTACATATTATTAACTTTTATAGTATTTCCAACCTCCCAGTTATTCTTCTGTAAATTATTCTTCTGTAAATTACTGAAATTCGAACTTCGCATGTCATTAATACAAAATAAGGTAACAAAATTAAGAAATTAAGTAAAAATCAAGTAGAAATAGTTAATATTAAAAATATGAACTATAAAAATTAGAAAATTAACGTTTTGAAACTAATATATGTAATGTATATTTATTTTTAATATACCAGTACAACTATATATTTAGTATATGAAATAAGAAAAAAAAAATAACATTGTAATATATAAAAGGGACGAAAATATAGATCTATAATGTAAAATTGAAAACATAATAAATATATACAAATGACTGTTGAGCTACTATATAAAACAATATCCTTTATAAATACTCCTATTCCAAAGTTCTTTTTCACTGTTTGCAATGGCTGACGCTGATCAAGTAAGCATTTCACTTCTTCCGATTTTTTCCATTTTATTTTGTTACTGCACCGATTTATAACTATAAGAAAATTGTATACAAGAAGATAGTAAGAAAAATAATTCTCTTGTGTGTTATCACTCCATGCATGTATAGGAAATCTAAGTGTATTTGGAGACTTTCTCTGTCCAAATTACAAGCTAATTATATAGTGATCCACTAGTCATGGTATTCTATCTTTATCAAATTAATTGCGTACAATAACTAACGTACAATAATTGTGTACAATAATATTAAAATGATAAAATTATCTTTTCCATGATTTAAATTTATTTAAAACAAACAAAAAGTTAATTTATTTTCATATTCTAAAATTATTTGAATCAACTCTTGATAAAATAACACAAGTACATATTATTTACTTTTACAGTATTATTTACTGAAATTCGAACTTTGATAGGATATGAAATAAGAACGCGTATAATTTGATAATCATTATTTCTTTAATAATATTAGCGATAACTATCTTTTAAAACTATGCATAACTGAAATACCAGATGTCGCACAAATCTCATAACAGTAAAATCTCAGTGGAGTTTCCCCTGTGAGGATTTATGTTGGAATTATCTGTCTCCAAGAAAGGTTGTTAGTTGTGCCGATAAAAACATGTTTTTCAAATGGATGCCTATTGGAATTGAGTGGTTTTCTTCCACGATGAACATATACAAGTTATAATGAACAAAGTTAGGAGTTTCTCCTTGTGACCATGGTTTAAATCCATGTTTGAAGATCTCTTTATAACTCCTGGTATCCCACCAAAACACTGTATCACAAATCTCATAACAGTAAAATCTTAGTGGAGTTTTTCCTATGAGGATTTCTGTGGGAATTCTTCGTATCCAAGATAGGTGGTTAGTTGCACCGACAAAAACATATCTTTCAAATGGAAGCCTATCGTAATTAAGTAATTTGTCTCCATGATGAACATAGTCATAATAAATAGAGTTTGGAGTTTTTTCTTGTGATCATGGTTTAAATCCATATTTAAAGATCTCTTTATAACCCTTTGTATTCCACTAAAACACTGTAGCCTCAGTATCAATCCTTCCTCGTAGGAAACTTCTCTCAAGCTTCCTTGCATAACGTTGACATTTTTATATTAATCCACATCTCTTGAGCTTTGACAAATTCTTCATCTTTAAAGGAAATGAGAATTGTGCTAAACCAGAGGTTGTTTAGATCAAGCCTCTGATACCATATAAGAAAATTGTATATAAGAAGATGGTAAAAAAAATGGAGATAATTTTATTCTGTGACATGTAGGAAATAAGTGTGTGAAGACTTTATCTCTCCAAATTACAAGCTAATTATGTAGTGATCCACTAATAATGGGATTGTATCATTATCAAAAAGTAATTGCGTAGAATAATTATGTATAATTTGATAATCATTATTTTCTTAAAAATATTGGCCATAACTATCTTTGAAGATTATGTATAACTGAAATACCGTAAACTTTACTTAAATTTCATTCCCCAATACTAACATTATTGATTTTCATCCGCATATCTAGAGCTATACTCATTTTTTCGTCTTTTATATGCGGTGATAAATTAAATACTAGAGCTATAAAAATTAAATAAAAATCTTATAACAACTCATATCTCTTTATTTTCTTTTATTTATGGTCTTTGATGTTATTTTTTTATTTATCTTAAAAAGTGTTATGTCTAACAAAATACTATGGTCACTTAGTTTAGGTATTTTGTTTTGAAAAATAAACTTTTTAATATCATTTTTACAGAATTCTAATATAAATTATTACCGCAGACTAGCAGATTTTTGAGTTTTTAACAATATTTATGAAGTTTGGTAATAAATTACTAAATTAGTGCAAGTTCAAAATTTTATTGAGATAGTATAAAAATTTAAACTTTATTGTAGGATATTGTATGCAATTATTGTACGCTATTGTACGATATCGTACCCAATTATAGGTAATTAATTTAATAATGATAGAATTTCATGATTAGTTGATCTTACACTTGTATATATTTCCTATACATGGAGTGATGTAAATACACACAAAAGAATAAAAAATCTTCAGTTTTCTTATTCTTGTTTGTACTTATTTTAATTTTTTCGATATATGTGGACAAAAATAAACAATCTTAATATTAGGGAATGAAAGATAAGGAAAGTTTGCTATAGGAATATTGATCGTCATACTCATTTGTTTCGATATGACACGAGGAGTTATAAAGAGATATTTATAAAATACTTATTTCTAATTAGTATTTTTTTTATTGTCTTTACCTTTCTACACAATATAACATTTTATAGTTAGTAATTGATAATATGAGATAGTTATAAAAATTAATATATCATGAAATATAATCTAACATTGATTCTGGTGATTTTAGTGTTGCTCTATACGTAAAACATGATCGAATAAAGTCATGTGTTATCCCCAGGAAAGCAAACTTTGTCTTGATGAGAACATGGAGCATAACTATCTCCAAGTCTCAAAGCAGCGGAAATTCCCCTACTGCAAATATCTCGTAACCAAAATATGTAAGTTCAGAAGCTTCTCCGATAATTTTAGTGGTAATTTCTTGTTTTCGTGAACTATTGACAAAGGTGCTAAAAAATACATGTTTTTTCCGCCTTTCGGAACTAAGAGGCATTTCTCCTTCATGAATAAAATCATATAAATTGTAATAGACGGAATCGAGAGTATCATCCTGTGATCATGGTTGAAATCCATTTATGAATATATCACTAAAATTTCTAGTGTCCCACCTAAATAGTCGAGCATGACTATCTTTATTCTTATAGTAAACTTTACTTAACTTTCCTTTCCTAATATTAACATTATTGATTTTCGTCCACATATCTATAGCTATAATAATTTTTTCGTCTTTCATAGTGATAAATTAAATAATAGAGCTATAAGAATTTAAAAAAAAAAATTATCAAAATTCTTATATTTTTTTATTTTCTTATATTTTTTTATTTAATTATTATCTTTTATCTATTTTCTTTTATCTTATTTTCTTATTTATCTAAAAAACTGTTATGTCTAACAAAATAGTATGGTTACTTAGATTAGGTATTTTGTTTTGGACTATAAACTTTCTAATTTCAATTTTACAGAATTCCAATATAAATTATTACCGGAGACTTGCAGCTTTTTGAGTTTTTAACAATATTTATCAATTTTAGTATTAAATCCATAAATTAGTGCGAGTTGAAAATTTTATTGAGATAGTATAAAAATTCAAGCTTTATTGTACAATATTGTATGTAATTATTGTACATTATTATACGCAATTATACGTAAATAATTTAACAATGATAGAATCTCATGATTAGTGGATCCCTACACTTGTATATATTTCCTATACATGGAGTCATGTAAATACACACAAGAGAATAAAAAATCTTCAATGTTCTTTTTACTCTTGTTTGTATTTATTTTAATTTTTTACAGATATGTGGACGAAAATAAACAATGTTAATATTAGGGAAGGAAAGTTAAGGAAAGTTTGTTATAGGAATATTGATCGTGATCTCGTGTGTTTAGATGGGACACGAGGAGTTATAAAGAGATATTTATAAAATACTTGTTTCTAATTAATATTTTTTTTATTGTCTTCACCTTCTGCACAATATAATATTTTATACTTAGTAATTGATAATATGAGATAATTATAAAAATTAATATATCATGAAATGTAATCTAACATTGATTCTAGTGATTTCAGTGTTGCTCTATACGTACAACATGATCATACAAAGTCACATGTTATCTCTGGGAAAGCAAACTTCGTCTTGATGAGAAAATAGAGCATGACTATCTCCCAGACTCAAAGAAGCAGAAATTTCACCTAATGCAAATATCTCGTAACCGTAAGATGTAAGTTCAGAAGCTTCTACGATAATTTTAGTGGTAACTTAGGTTTCCATGAACTATGGACAAAGGTGATAAAAAATACATGGTAATTTAGCCTTTCGAAACTAAGAGGTATGCCTCCCTCTTGAATAAAATCATGTAAATTGTAATAGATATAATCAGGGGTTTCATATGGTTGTCGTGATTAAAATCCATTTATGAATATATCATAAAAATTTATAGTGTCCCACCTAAATAGTCTAGCATGACTATTTTTATTCCTACAATAAACTTTACTTAACTTTCCTTCCCCAATATTAAAATTCTTGATTTTTGTCTACATATCTATAGTTATACTCATTTTTTCGTCTTTTATATGTAGTAATAAAATAAATAATAGAGCTATAAGAATTTAAAAAAATATATAACAATTGTTATATCTATTTATTTTCTTTTATTTTTTTATTTATTATTTTTATCTTATTTTCTTATATCTTATTTTTTAATTTATCTAAAAAAGTGTTATGTCTAAAAAATTACTATGGTTACTTAGATTGGATATTTTGTTTTGGACGATAAACTTTCTAATTTCAATTTTACAAAATTCCAATATAAATTATTATCGCAAATTTGCATCTTTTTTAGTTTAGTATTAAATTGCTAAAGTAGTGCAAGTTGAAAATTTTATTGGGATAGCATAAAAATTCAAGTTTTATTGTATGCAATTATTGTATGTTATAGTACGTAATTGTACTCAATTATACGTAATTAATTTAATAATGATAGAATCTCATTATTAATGGATATTACTCTTGTATATATTTTTTATACATGGAGTGATGTAAATTCACATAAGAGAATAAAAAAGTTTCATTTTTCTTACTCTCTTGTATGTATTTCTTTTAATTTTTTCGAGATATGTGGACAAAAATCAACAATGTTAACATTGGGGAAGAAAAGTTAAAGAAAGATTGTTATGGGAATATTGATCGTCATGCTCGTGTGTTTAGATGGAAGACGAGAAGTTATAAAGAGATATTTATAAATACTTGTTTCTAGTTAATATTTTTCTTTTATTGTTTTCACCTCCTTGCACAATATAATATTTAATAGGTAGTAATTGATAATATGAGATAATTATAAAAATTAATATATCATAAAATGTAATGTAACATTGATTATGGTGATTTCAGTGTTGCTATATACTTAAAATATGATCGAAAAAGTTACGTGCTATTCCGGGAAAGCAAACTTCCTCTTGACGAGAAAGAAGCTTCTCCGATCATTTTAGAGGTAACTTTTGGTTTTCATGAACTATTGACAGAGGTGGTCACAAATACATGGTTTTTTTGGCCTTCCGAAACTAAGAGGCATGCCTCCCTCATGAATAAAATCATATAATCATATAATTTGTAATAGACGGAATCAAGGGTTTCATCTTGTGGTCGTAGTTGAAATTCATTTATAAATATATCACTAAAATTTCTAGTGTCCCACATAAATAGTCGAGTATGACTATACTTATTTTTATAGTAAACTTTACTTAATTTTTCTTCACCAATATTAACATTATTGATTTTCGTCCACATATCTATAGAAATACTAATATTTTCGTCTTTCATATGCCGTCATAAATTAAATATTAGAGCTATAAGAATTAAAAAATTTCTTATATAACATTCTTATATGTATTTTTTTATCTTATTTTTTACTTTATCTGAAAAAGTGTTATGTCTAACAAAATACTATAGTTACTTAGATTAGGTATTTTTTTTTGGACGATAAACTTTCTAATTTCAATTTTACAAAATTCCAATATAAATTATTACCGCAGACTTGCAGTTTTTGAGTTTGTAACAATATTTAGTAAGTTTAGTATTAAATTACTAAAATAGTGCAAATTGAAAATTTTATTGAGATAGTAAAAATTCAAGCTTTATTGTACGATATTATATGCAATTATCTTACGTAATTATTGTACTATATTGTACGCAATTATACGTAATTAATTTAATGATGATAGAATCTCATGATTATTGGATCTTACTCTTGTATATATTTCCTATACATGGAAAGATGTAAATACACACAAGAGAATAATAAATATTTATTTTTCTTACTCTTGTCTGTATTTATTTTAATTTTTTCAACATATGTGGACGAAAATCAACAATGTTAATAGTGGGGAAGGAAAGTTTAGGAAAGTTTGCTATTGGAATATTGATCGTCATTCAAAGTATACTTTATTACTGTTGTTTCAACATAATTCTTTTCATGTTTTTATTGTTCATTTGTGTCAATTAAAATTAATTGTTTAACCAATTTGATCATTGTACAAAATAAATGTTCATCGTACAAAATAAATGGTATTCCACAAAACAAAATAAATGATTATTGGACAAAATAAAATATGATCATTCTCCCACAATAAACCAGGAGAAAATGATGACAGAGAGAACTTGAATATAAAGTCTTGACTTTCCAAAATGAAGATAGGACTGACTGGATATGTCACTAAGTTTCAGAAACACTGGATAAACAAAAAAGCGCTTGCTTTTCTTGTTGACATGGGGAGATTTAAAAACGATAGAAATACACCTAGTTGGGGATAGACGTAAAATCTTTAAAGAAATCAAGAAACTAAGGAAATTCTTAGTTTCTTTATGCTTGTTTTTTTAAGTTTCTTTAGTGAAATTTAAGGTATGTGTTGTAACATGAATTTCAATATTTTAGTTCAATGTTTTTTCCTTTTTTATCAATAGTAATTTTTCAACTTGTTTTCATAATTGATTAAAACTAAGAAATGAAGTTTTAAAAATATTGATTTTTTTATTGATAATACAACTAACTAAATAATGAAATAAAAAATAACAAACCTACAAATATAGATTTAGATATAATTTTATTAAATGTAAAAAAAAATATATGATTAGGTAAACATTTTATTTTTTAAGTGTAAAAAGTTATTTTTTAAGAAATTGAGTAAATTCAAGTAAAAGTAGTTAATATTAAAAAAATAACTATAAAATTTAAGAAAATAACATTTAAAAACTAATATATGTAATATATATTTATTTTTAATATATCCTTACAGATATATATTTAGTATATAAAATAAAAACAGAAAAAATAGCATTGTAACATATAAAAAGAACGAAAATATATAAATCTATAACTAATTGTCTATGACTTTACTTTCATTGCTCTCGCTGGTGTTGTTGAAGTAAACAAATCAAACATGATTGTATTAAATAGCTACTTAAAAAAACTAGTATAAAATTAAGAGAGGAGAAGAAGAGAGAGTTTATATATGAATGTGATTTTGTATTACATTAATTTGGAAGTACATGTGGGTATTTATAAAGAAACAGTAGCTTGTTCAATAAGTTGACTATACTATTAATTTATAATATTAATTATTTTAAATCTTAAAAAAATTAAAATACATAGAATAACATAACTAACATAATGATTATAAATACCCATTATTTCAAACCGCTATTATATCGGTTTGTCATGGTTGAAGTAAGCATTCTACTACTTTCATTTTTTTTTTTTGGTAACATATAAATAAGAATATCAGTTTTAACAGTTTAGCAGCTTTAGCATAAAACATTTCATATTCTTTATAAAAAATGTATTATTCTCTTTTTTTTAATCTAAAATTATTATTATTATTATTATTAAACTCCCTGTTAATTTTTTTTGTATATTCTTTATAAAAAATTGAGTTTATTTTATAGAGTGACTAATTTATAAATATCTATTTCATTAAATATTCTTAAAGTTATCTTATTTATAGTAACTTTATTTGAATAAACTTTTCTACATTATTCGATAGAAAATAAAGGAAAACTCTCCAATAATTATATATTGTATAATTTGTATAATTTTTTTATAAGTGGTGAAAACTCTTTCAAATGATTTTTTACTATTTTATATTTTTTTTATGTATAATTATTAATCGCTCCATCTGTTTTTATGTAACTTTTTTGTCTATAAATTGTTTAAAAAGTTATAAACCCTTATTAAAGAAAAAAAAAACTATAGTAAAGAAGTCCAAGATATTTGTATATCAAAAGAAAAGGAAAAAACTTATTCATGAATTCTTGCGAAATTCAATGTCATGTTACTATTGTCAATTATTAAAAAAATAAATATTAAATAAATTATTAAAAAGGAAATATTAGATAAAAAAATTATTAACTTGTTTATTCTTCTTTCTTAAGAATTATTAAATCATTTTATTCCTTGCATATAATACATAAGTATCAAATAGAGTACTTGTAACACCCCATAATTTACATATAACTATTACAATACCGGTTTTACATATTTCTATACAAGCTTACAGTTTTTCAAAATATTCCTAATACATGATTAGGATTTATAGAAATACAAATATTTACATATCCACAACTCAAAATAAAACTCTGTAACCTCTAAGGGTCTCCTGCACCTGTATGGTCATCTGCTCGTGTACATAGTACAGTCATCGCAGTTCAAACACAACAAGAAAAGCAAGGGTAAGCGACTAAAAATAGAATTTTATAATATACACACTTAAATCCA
>Ga0123342_1008004_pt1 | contig 13606 bp, 11 predicted proteins | sample Turbeawhitnodule_FD_89960 | JGI IMG/M metagenome (GOLD analysis project Ga0123342, IMG submission 89960) | Root nodule microbial communities of legume samples collected from Mexico - Turtle bean Mexico white nodule | ecosystem: Host-associated > Plants > Roots > Nodule | place: Mexico: Nepantla...
CGCCAACATTACATACGAATTTTTTTCCGTGGGAAATCCGTAGGTAATGCTGATTTACCTACGAATTTCTGCTCTTACATACGGATTTTGTCCGTAGGTAAATCGGTTTTTTTTTGTAGTGATCACTCTTCTAATTTTACAAAATCAAGTTCATTAAAATTAAATTTGCAATCGCTTCCAGCTTAGCATTGTGATAAAAGTTTATATTAAATTTTATTATAAATTTTCTTTGACAATGAAGTTTTCTAACTTGATGATGAGTAATTGTTTTCAATATCAAATTTAACCAAAATCAGTGTTACTAAATCCACATAATGTAAATAAAGTTTGAGAATGCGCTAATATTAGGGTTAACAAAAGACAATTACTAATACGTGATTATTAAATTTAAAATCAATCAGATTCACAAGTGATTGAATTAGTGTTAACATAATCGGGTTCACGTGCTCGAACAATTCTTGAGTTATTGAATCAATTAATTATACAATTGAACTTTGTGGTGATATAATATTGAACCAAAATTTCATTGAATTTAATTTATATAAATTGTGATTGTAAAGTATTTTTATATAGATATTTGATACAAACAGAATATTTTAGTATGTTATTGTACTTGTGTGGACAATGATGGTCCAAATAGTAATTGTAATATGTTATAGAATTGCTGATGTGTCGGTGATCTTCGTGTCTCCTTTCTTCAATGCTGACGTTCGTTCAGTCGGGGTACCTGTAATTGCACTCCGATGTTCAAGTTAATACTTTGTTTAAGGTGTGTTCTAGTGAGATGTGAAAAACATACCTTTTCCTTTTTCGAGAACCCAATTTATAGTGCTTCTTTGTGGGCTTTTTGTTTTGTATGGGTCGGAGATCAGTTGTCAACTGATATGTCGTGGTTCTTTAATCTTAGGGAAGTGTATAATCTCGTTAATCCATTATCTATTGGAGATATTTCCTGAATATTTCGGGATGTGCATTGACTTATTCAATGTTAGTGATAACTGCTAATGATAACCATTATTTATTGTATTAATTATGTTATATGTTATTTAACTCGAGCGATCGGTCACTGAGACTGGCTCGTCCGGTACCGATCGATACACTTGCCCCCCACGCTCAAAGAGATTGATTTCTGAAGAGTCAAAAATAATTGGTGGAGTTCCCGAGGCGAGATGTGACCGTTGAAAGCATTTAATGCTTGACAGAGATGTGATGTTTTTTTAGGAAAAACTGTTGTTTTGATGTGCATTGTTCCATCAGATGAGTTTAATGGTGGAGATCTTGTATCGTTCGTATGTCGAGCGGTATAGACCGTTTGATGAGGAGAAATCTGACGGTAATAGTCTCCTCCTAAGGTTGCTATAAATAGAAGTTCCTTTGACCTTGAGGGGGCTGATCTTAAAGGCTTCATTGAGTGCTCTGAGTGTCGACCCTGTTATTCTTTCCTTTATATCTCGTATCTGACTCAAGTTAGTAATGTCTTCGTATTCTTCCAATTCTTCGGATAGAGTGATTCATGTTGAATCTTCTGTTACTCGTATTGTGTTTGATGGTGCGAGGGAGGTGAGTGACTCGAGTCAGTCATGTGACAGTCCAAGCTATGATTGGGCCGACCCGTCTATTTTGAAAATCCCCACTAAGTTTAGGGATTCCAATAGTTTAGATCAGGTTTTTATCTAATAATTCCTTCATAAAACCTGATTGTCCAACTGATGCGGTAATGGCTGACTTTTGTGGTCAAATTGATCGAGTTTGTCACGGTCGGAAAAACGTACCACAAGATTTTTTCTTTGTATATAACACTTTTTTTCAGGCATGCATATAACTTTACCCTTTGATGATTTTACCATGGACGTCCTTCGGATCCTCAATTTGGCTCCTACCCAACTACACTTTAACTCATTGGCGGTCTTTAGGTGTTCCGAGTTCTTTGTGATATTTTCAAGCTTATTCCCACACCTCAATCCTTTTTGTTTTATTATAACACTCGACCTAGCACTCCCGTGTGTTGGTAGTCCTTATCAAGCTAACCGGGGAATGTTCGGTTCCCGGCTTTTACAACTTCATATAAAAATTTTAAAGATTTTTTTTTTAAATTTTTGTGAAACCGGACGACCGTGACTACTATATGTCTGTATTTGAATGCATATTACTTACCGAGATATAAATTTATTCGTGCACTTTTATCATTGACCAGATGTAGTCGTCCGAGTCCATGATGCTTTTTTGCACTTAGCGATTTAATAAGAATCTGACCGACTGAAGGGTATTTATTCTGATCACCTGACGCTATATTTATGATGGTACGGATCGATTTGATCAATTTAAGAACACACAGGTTGAGGTTAGTTTCTCGGTAGATTCAATATTTGTCACCTTTTGGGAGATTTAGTTAAATTAATCGAGAAATTATCCTTAATGGATGCGATTGAAGTTGGAACTCCTTGTTATGTTTGGACCGACCGAGTTGGTGTAAGTAAGAAATATGCATGGTTTTATACCGATCTCCCGATGCCATTTTTGAATTATATTCTGATTGTTTAATTAGATATATATATTTGGTTCTCATCACTTGATCACTGGGAGCGGTGATTTGTTTAGCGTTTTGACTGTCATTCTGATCGCTTAGTGCGATATGTTTATCTTATTCTGGTCGCTTAACGCGATATTCTTTGTTTCGGTCGGCGTTAGCAATATCATGTTCAGTGTTTATCTGGGACAATATAGTGCCTCACTAAAACCTTTTCAAGCGACAAACCTCCTTAGGGAAAAACAATCGAGCGAGGAAAGAGTACACTATTTATTGAAATTTCATCAACTATAATAGAATTTGAGATGCGTGGCATTCCACGTTTTCAGAATGTTTTTTCCTGACAAAAATTCTAAATGATACGCGTCGCCTTCTGCTATGTCAGCAAAGTGAAATGGTCCTTCCTAGTTGCTCGAGAATTTGTCGCTATCCTTTCGTGCGTCACTACGCATTCGCCAGACCAAGTCGCCTTTTTGAAATTTTCTTGGTTTTACCTTTGAATTGTATCTTCTTGTCGCACGTATCTTGCATGCTTCCTCCCTTATTCTGGCCTTGTCTTTGAATTCGTTGATGAGATCTAGTCCGATCAACAAACTTTCTTTATTCAAGTCCAAATCCAGAGTTTGTCGTTGTAATGAGGGTTTTCCTACCTCGACAAGAATCATGGCTTTGGTCCCGTATGTTAGACTGTACTGGGTTTCTTGAGTGGTGGACTGTGGTGTACATCGATAGGCCCATAAAACTTCGCGGAGTTCTTCAGTCCACTTACCTTTTGCCGGTTCGAGTCTTTTCTTCAATTCGTTGAGAATGACTTTATTAGTGGCTTCAACTTGGTTGTTAGTTTGCGGGTGCTCTACCGAGCTTGTGATGTGTTTGATATCAAGCTTTTCATAAAACTCGGCTAGACCTCGGTTTGTGAATTGTCAACCATTGTCGGTAATGATAACATGGGGTAGCCCAAACCGGCATACGATGTTCTTCCAAACAAAACTTTGAACATTCCGTGTGGTGATTGCAGTTAAGGGGTTGACTTCTATCCATTTAGTAAAGTAATTTATCCCAACCAATAGAAACTTGCATTGTCCTTTACCAGGGGTGAATGGTTCGATGATATCCATCCCCCACTTCACAAATGGCCATAGAGAGAGAATATAATGAAGATTATCAAGTTTTTGATGGTGTATGGTGCCATATTCTTGACATTTTATACATTCATGTACAAATTCCATGCAATCGCCCTATATAGTCGGCCAATAGTAACCTGCTTGTACTACTTTAGCCGCCAATAGTAACTTGTGTGGACAATGATGGGCCTATACAGTACTTGTAACCTACTATAGAATTGATAATGTGTTGGTGATCTTCGTGCCTCCTTCCTTCAATGTTGACGCTCGGTTGGCCGAGAGGGGTACTTGCGATTGCACTCCAACGCTCACGTTGGTACTCTGTTTAAGGTGTGTTCTATTGAGATGTGAAAAACCTACCTTACTCCTTTTTCGAGAACTCTATTTGTATTATTTCTTTGTGGGCTTTTTGTCTTGTATGGGTCGGAGATCAGTTGTCAACTGATATGTCGTGGTTCCTTAATCTTAGGGAAGTGTATGATCTGTTTTATCCGTTATATATTGAAGATATTTTCTGGATATTTTGGGATGCGCATTCATTCAATGCTATTGATAACTGCTAATGATAACCGTTATTTATTGTATTCGTTATTTTATATGTTATTTAACTCGAGCGGTGGGTTACTAAGACATGCTCTTCCGGTACAGTTATGATATTAAAAAAAATTGAAATTGTTGTCAAGGTTCTCTTTCTAATTATATAAAGGAAGAAAACATTGATAAATGGAACATGACTAATTCTATGTAGTTCTTGGAAACATTTAATAAAAATGTTATTGGCTAAAAAAAGTAGCAAACTTTAATACTAGATTTTAGGAGTTAACATTCCAAATTTATTTTCATTAGATTGGTAATGGGATACACTTTTTTTTTTAAAAATAATGGTAAAAATACAATGCAAACACATTTAAGGAAAGAGTATTAATTAAAAAAATTATTAAAAAAATGTTACTTATAACTGTGAACAAACAACTCTTTACAATCTTTTAAACTTTCTTTATTTTTTCTACATAAAAGATTAGTTTTTCTACTAACTGAAACAATTTAATGTTGGATTATCAACATATCAACACTACTTTATTAAATTGTAATAAATTATAAGCAAAATTATGGAAAGTTAGAAAAGCAAAAAGCCAAAACTAGAAAGCTTAAGATTGGGAAAGGACCTTTACAAATTGAATGACAAGAGTAAAGAAAAGGCTGTTACAAAGATAGGGATAGAGAAAGACATAAGAAGAAAGTGATAATAAAAAAATGTAAGAATAAACAGCTTGTAGTTGTGTTGTCACTGTTGTGTACTCTACAGCATCAAATGAAGAGTTGTTGAAACACAGTAAGAGTTGATTAGTGGGAACCTATTGAATTGCCAACTCTTTGCCTTTTATCTTCAAACATTACTCAACAAACACAAAGAGTCATAGACCAAATGGGCTCACAACAATGACCACTGTGTGATAATTCTTCATTAGCCATTCAACCTTCAACTGCACCACTTTCTTCTCGTTCTTTCATCTTTCTTCTTACTCTCTACCACTTTACATGGGGGCTCGTTGCTCTAAATTCTCTTTCTGCTGGTTCCACTCCCACCTCAAGCCTTCTGTCCTTGAGTCCTCTGACCAAGGTTTATGTTGTTCTTTGTTTTTGTTTTGTCTAGAGACTCTTGCTTCTTTTAAAAAATTTGTCTTTGTTGCAGAAAATGGTGAGAAGGGTGAGAGAAAATTGTGGCCTAGTTTTGGTGAGTTCAGTTTAGAGCAACTGAAGGCTGCCACAAATGGGTTCTCCTCAGAAAACATAGTGTCTGAGCATGGTGAGAAAGCACCCAATGTTGTATACAAAGGAAAGCTTGATAATGGACAATGGATCGCCATCAAACGTTTCAACAAGTTTGCTTGGCCTGATTCTCGCCAATTCCTAGTTTGTAACATGCACTTACACTTCGTTTTTCTCTTTCTAAGTTTGTTAAGGTTATAAATTGCGATTGCAATTGACTCTAAATGCTTAGTACTGCATATAATTGTGGACCAAGGTTTTAATTTGCAGTCATGGTTGCAGTTTTGTCTCAATCCTTGATTTTGAAAGAAATTGCGGACAAATATGACTAGAGCTGCCACAATTATAACGCAGAGACTTCAAGATCCTTAACACCGCACCCGAAATCACAATCGTGGACCATTTTAAAATTTAGTGAAAATACAGCTCATATAATTGTGGCTGTGATGTAGTTTTTCAGATCTCATAATGCAATACCCACAATTGTGGTCATGATGCAATTGTTGAGATCTCGAAAACCCTGATGTTGAGGCTGAAAATTGACCAATTTAAAACTTTAAATTTCTAGCACATTTTTTCTTGTAGAGAGTTTGACATGAGGTTTTTATGTGCTTTTAGGAGGAAGCCAAACAAGTGGGGAGCCTTAGAAGCGAACGCCTAGCAAATTTAATTGGTTATTGCTATGAAGGGGAAGAGAGGCTGCTAGTAGCAGAGTTTATGCCACATGAAACTCTGGCCAAGCATCTCTTTCATTGTGAGTTGTTTGGTCCCTTAAAAACTTTTATGTTAATATTTGACCTGTTTTAAATATTTACTTACATTTTGGTCTTAGGACTTTTAATTTTGAACATGCAAAAAATTATGGCTGATTGGTGCAGGGGAGGCACAGCCAATGAAGTGGGCCATGAGGTTGAGGGTGGCTTTCTACTTAGCTCAAGCTCTAGAATACTGCACTAGTAAAGGAAGGGGCTTGTATCATGATCTGAATGCCTACAGGATCTTGTTTGATCAGGTATAAAGGGTGTTAATAAATGCTTCCGATTTATAATTAAACCTTGTTTATTGCTATTTTTAACTTGGGACTGGCTTGTTGTATTAACAGGATGCTAATCCCAGGTTGTCTTGCTTTGGACTGATGAAGAACAGCAGAGATGGCAAGAGTTACAGCACAAACTTGGCTTTCACCCCTCCTGAGTACTTACGGACTGGTAAAGTTTTTAGGATGTTTATGTGTGTTGGTTGCATGGGTGCATGTACTTGATCCTGGGCACAGCTGAAAGAGATCTGACGCCACTGAATCGGCCATAAAAGTATAAGATTGGTCTGAAATACTCAGAATGGTCAAAAGGCCATCAATAATGTTGTACTGTTCTCTTTGTTAGACAGGATCTTTATTGTATCACAAAGGGGCCTGCATTTACTTTTACATCCTCTTCTGCAAATAAGTCAAAAACTAATTGCTTTATGTTTTTCATTTTGACCAAATTATATGGAAATTTATGTGGAAAAAAAATCAGCTTCTCTTCCTTCTTTCCTTTTTATTCTTTCCCTAATTTAAGGAAAATCCTCCTTTTAGATGAGGGAAGCATATTTGGAAATTGGAGTTAGTTTGCCTATGCTTACATACTTTGGTATGTGACTCTCGTTCTTTGGTAAATTTGGTTTATATGCAGGTAGAGTGACCCCAGAGAGCGTGGTTTACAGTTTTGGAACTCTGCTGCTAGATCTCTTGAGTGGTAAACATATTCCACCAAGCCACGTAAGCTTTTCCTACTATTGTTATGTCTGAAACAACTATGCATGAAGGATATTAAAATTTAATTATGTGTGTTGTTTTTAATCTTGACTACTCAAATATGATATAACAATATATATATACACAAGTATGTGTGTGCACTTTCATTTTAACGAGTTTTCATTTGATATGCTTCCTTAGTCATAGTGTCTATTAAGTTGCAAAATAGTGTCTATACGTAAAAATGTACGAAACTTGATGTAGTATAAAAATTGATATTCACAGCATTCACTTCTCTCTGCAGGCACTTGATCTGATTCGTGGCAAAAACTTTCTGATGTTGATGGATTCTGCCTTAGAGGGTCACTTTTCAAAGGATGATGGAACTGAGTTGGTTCGTTTGGCTTCTCGTTGTTTGCAATATGAAGCTCGTGAGAGGCCAAATGCGAAGTCTCTGGTTACGTCTCTTATGTCACTTCAGAAAGAAACAGAGGTATATATACATCGAGAAATGATACTTTTTACGATAATGAAAATTGTATACAACTGTGGAGGAGATAGATTCATATATAAATATATATAATAAAAGATAAATTTATAATTAAATAATATAAAAAATATTAAATAATAATAGTTAAAGTTATAATGTGATTGTATAAAATATAGATTGTCAATATATCATTATCCCACAAATATTTCAATTTCCCCCTCATTTTTAAACCTGGATTTGGAGCAGCATTGTGTAACTATATAACAACAGCAATGTTTACAAGTTAAAGTCTTATTTGTATATAATTAGGAATTAGATATTATGCAAGTCTTTACCTATATTTAATTGCTAAGATGTTATATAATCAATGTGAAATGTAAAACGTTATACCCATCTTAGGAAGACTATAATTTCTCATTTGGATAGTATATGAGCAGGTCCCCTCTTATGTTCTGATGGGTCTCAGGCAAGAAAGTGCATCCTCAACAAAGCAATTGTCATTAACACCTTTTGGTGAAGCTTGTTTGAGACTTGATCTTACTGCAATCCATGAAATATTGGAGAAGACTGGTTACAAGGACGATGAAGGAATTGCCAATGAGGTTTGCTACCATATTAAACTTATAGAAAGTGGGTTTCATCTCACTTGAATAGAATATAAAAGAGAAGCTTTGTTTACACACTTTTCCCTCTATATTTGTTGTTACTATATGACTCCAATGTTGATTCTTCTTAATGTTGAAATTGCAGCTTTCCTTTCAATTGTGGACCAGCCAAATGCAGGAAACCTTGAATTTGAAGAAGCATGGTGATACTGCTTTTCGAGCTAAAGACTTTGTCACTGCCATTGACTGCTACACTCAAGTAAGAGTATGCTATGCTTAATTTAACTTATAGTAACTGATGTTGAATACTATCTATAGGTAACCTAACTTCTAGTATCTATTACAACCCTATTTACATTATGGTAAAACTAAGTTTGGGGTTTTTCCACAACAAAACCAATCAAGGCTTTTTCCTCGTAGCATCACCAGCTTGTAGCAATGGTGGTGCTTACAAATATAATATGTTGCTTATTTATATTTTGGTTTATATCTAACATATATATAATAAGTGTGTGTATATATATAAATTTGTTTCAGTTCATAGAAGGAGGGACCATGGTGTCACCAACAGTGTATGCAAGGAGATGCTTATCTTATTTGATGAATGAGATGGCACAAGAAGCTCTTGGGGATGCCATGCAAGCCCAAGTGGTATCTCCTGAGTGGCCTACTGCTTTGTATCTTCAAGCAGCTTGTCTTTTCAGCCTTGGAATGGAGAATGATGCTCAAGAGACTCTTAAAGATGGGACTAACATGGAAGCCAGAAAAAACAAAAGCTGAAAAATTGTATAGATTTTCCCTTTCCTTTTCTTGCCTTCAGAATTATTTTATGCCCTTTTCTAAAGTAGTTTTGTTTGTTAGGCCTTGCTTCCTATTTCCTCTATCATGATTCATTTCTTTGGATTTATTTGGCTTTTGGCTTTCCGTGATGTCCGTGAGGGACAAAATACAATGGCTGATTTCAAATTTAATACGTGTGCACCCTCTTTTTCCTTCTTTTGCTTCACCTGCCTCTCCTTTGTTGTCTCCAATGCTGTCAGTTTATATATATGCAGTACAATTTATGATGGACAAAAAAGATTATTTAATAATTAAGATGGTGTCACATAGTCTCCGAACGTGTTAATTATCATGAAAAATTTCCTTCCAAAATTTTAGGCTTTTCGACTAGAAAATGTATCTTATTTAATACAAATTTTACTTTCAAACTATATATTTAAGATACTTTTGTATTTATTTCAGCAATTCATTATAAAATTTTATGTAACGTGTAGACTATGAAATAAAGCAAAGAATTCGAATTCTAGTAGTTTCTTGACCTCTCTCAAGTCTCAAATTCCTTTTTATATATACATTTACTGTCACCACTGCAAGAAAAATCTCATAACTAAAGTGCAGCAGGTGGGACTCGAAGTCAAGTTCATTGAGAAATGTCCATAGAAGTTTTAACCATTACACCAGTCAAGTTTTGTTTATCATGTTATGAGTATGATTATCAATATTAATATAATTAATAAAATAAAAATTAATAACATTCTTCATATATTTAATATCATTATTATTATTAATATTATAATATTATTAAATATTATTAATATTATAATATTATTAAATATTATTAATATTATTAAATATTCTTATTATTATTAAATATTCTTATTATTATTAAATATTATTAATTTTGTTAAATATTATTATTGTTAATAATATTCTTAATATTACTATTATTATTAAGTATTTTTAATATTATTAAATATTATTAATATTATTAATTTTATAATATTAATAATATTCATAAATTAGTTATGGTTATTATTATTTATGAATATTAATTATGATTTTATAATTCTTCATATTATATTAATATTTTTAATATTATGTATATAATTATTATGATTATAGTTGATAGGTAATAGAGATCCATGGGTGATAATTCGTAGGTAATAGAGATTCGTTGTAATAGTTGGTAGGTAATAAATATCCGTAGGTAAAAGTGGGTAGGTAATAAGATCTGTAGGTAGTAAGTAATGCTGAATTTACCTACGGATTGAGAATCTGTCGGTAATGTTCGTAGGTAATGTTGTTCGTAAGTAATGTTCGTAGGTAATGTTGAATTTACCTACGGACTCTACGGCCTCAGATCCGTGAGTAAAAATCCGTAGATAATACTTATCTTTTTTTGTAGTGAATATTTGAGACTTTTTAGAATATTTTTTAATTATGCTTAAAATGTTACTATAAATAATTCATATATTATAATTTTTTTTATAACACATCATTGTGAAACCTTACATCTCACCTAACCTGACATTCCAGACTCTATCAATCATGTGTAATCACATAAAGCATATTACAAAAGAAAAAGGAAAACAAACATGGATGACTAACCAAATCAATAAAGAGAAAAAAAAATTGTAGAACAACATAAGCAAAACGATACATAGGAAACTTATACCCATTATGAAAAAATCTAAAGAAAAGCTAGATGGCATAATACTATACTAAACATATTCAAGCATATTACTCAATCCTAAAGAACCAAGCTTATCAGCACAATGATTGCTCTCTCTAAAAATATAAAAAAAACTTTAAACTCAATATCGTTACAAATAGATAGACATTTATTCCATCTACTATGGATAGACACTAGTGCAAAAAGATCCATTTACGACAATACATTCACAACACTTTTACTGTCAAACGCTATCCATCAAAATGTGGTGACATTTTTTGAAATTAAAGCGAGTATAAAACAGTGGCTATGAGTTAAAGCGTCGTTTTAGACCAAAGCGCTTGGTCTAAAACGACAGCTATGAGTGGTAGCCGTCGTTTTAGAGAAAGCGCTTTGGTCTAAAATGACAAATCTACCTCAAAGACGCTATTTTACACTCATTTTATTACCCTAATTCGTAGTGCGCCACTTATGCTTTCGAATTACCCTAATTCTTCTTCATCTTCGAGCTCTTTTCCATTGTGTAAGTTTATTTTATTCACTCACCATTGATTATTTATTTCTTTTTTTGTTTCTCTTATTCGTTTATGTCCTCCATTGTTGGTGTAGGTTTTCATTGCCTTCCACCACCATTGTCTTCATTGGTTGTTTTATATGCCTCATTTGGTTCTTCGTCGCTGTTAGCCGCCGCCGTTGTGAGCCCACCATTATCGTTCGTCGTCGCTGCTCTTCATCACCATTGTTGCCTTCATCTACAAGGTTGGTGGTATTTTACTGTTTTAAAAATATTTTTTAGTGTTATTAAATTGTATATTTTTTTATTTATTATATAATATGTATTTATTTTTAATTTAAATTTATATTATGTTAGTTTTTAGGTTAGAATAGACTTATTAAATTATTAGATTCTAATATTTAGTATTTATAATTAATTTAATGATTTTTAATTTGTATATTTAGTATTTATTATAATATGTATTTATTATTAATTTATATTATGTTAGTTGTTAGGTTAGAATAGAATTATCGTTTTGGTATTGAGTCTAAAAGTGTTCGACCTTCGACAATTGATACATGTTGGTATTGAGTCTGAGGGTGTTCGACCATTGACAATTGATACATACTGGTATTGAGTCTGGGGTGTTCAACCCTCGACAAACGTGAGATTTAACACTCATTATAAACACTTGAATGACCATTACAGAACATAATGGATTGAAATTGGATTAACTCCGTTCACATAAGTGATGAGTACGAAAGAGGAGTAGAAGAATTTATACAATTTGCGCAACATAACGCCAATAATAGTGGTCATGATGGAGTAAAGTTTATGTGTTCGTGCGTTAATTGTATGAACGGAAGGAGACAGGATGTTAAGAAAATAAAAGAGCACGTTCTACGTGATGAGTTTCTTCGATCTTATACAACTTGGACATGGCATGGTGAATTACTAAATTTACTACATGCTTCCGTGTCTGAAGAATATGTGGAGTACACCATGGATGATGCAATTCATGGTGAAGTACATGATGATCTATTGGAGGACATGATTCGTGATATGGGAGCTGAATCTTTTGCAGAAGCGTATGGATATGGAAGTATGTCAAGCAATGCAAAGACTCCATTGTATCTTGGATCAACTAACTTCATACGGTTGTCGACGGTGTTAATATTGATGAATTTGAAGGCAATAAATTGATGGACTACTTCATGGAATTGCTTCATTTGTTGAAGGATATGCTTTCAGAGGGAAATACTCTACCTAATCGTAATTATGAGGCCAAAAAGATTCTTTATCCAAGGGGTATGGAGTATAAAAAAATGAAAAATGATTATTTGACACCCCAAAAGTGTTTGCTCCAAATTACACCTGCTGACATGGATTAATTGATGATGTGGCATGGGCAGTTTTGGTAATTTCGAAAAGGGCAATGTGGCATGGGCAGTTTCTGTAATTGTGAAAAGGGAAACACTCCAATTTGAAAAGGGTTTCAATTTGAAAATTCCCGCAAGCATAGCATCGTAGAGAGAGAGAGAGAGAGACGAACGACAAAGGTGCGAAACGGTGACGGCGGAGACGTACGGAGACGGCGGAGACGTACTTGGACGGTGACGGCGGAGACGTACTTGGACGGTGAAGGCGGAGACGTACTTGGACGGTGAAGACGGAGACGTACTTGGACAGTGAAGGCGGAGACGTACTTGGACGTGTACGAGGTACGTGTCTTCATTTTGGTTTTTCTGGCATTTTGATTTTTAGGGTTTGATGTTTGTGATTTAGGGTTTTTCTGTATTGCGTTTGTGATTTAGGGTTTTGTAGATTTTGTTTTAGTTTTTTGAAAAAGAAATTTACTTCATGTAAGTTGTTGTGTTAAGTAAAATTCTTTTTCAGAATTATATGCTTTCTTTCTTAAATGCTTTATTTTTTTCAGAATTATATGTGTTAAGTTGATAGCTCCCATTTGTAAGTGTATGTTGCCCTGTTTGATGAGCTGAAGACAAGTGCCAATTGATGCCACTTTTCTGATGATATTGCTTACTAATTGCTTGGATGTCTCAAAACCTTTTGTATTGGGATTTTTTTATTGGCTTGATTGCTCTCATTTGTAAGTGTATGTTGCCCTATTTGATGAGCTGAAGACAAGTGCCAATTGATGCCACTTTTCTAATTTCCTCCTGACAATCTTTTACAAATAATTTCTTACTAGCGAGATTGATATATAGATATGATTCCTCTTTGTATGGAGAAAACTTTATTAGAAGAAGTGTATGTTGGTTTCGTTCTGAATGGGAAACATTCACACAAATTAATTTTTCTTAATTTGAAATCAACGAAGATTAAATAAAAAGGAAGATTTACCTCAAAGTTAGGATTATGATAGTCATTTTTGTGTGTTGTTTGC
>Ga0123342_1008005_pt1 | contig 13604 bp, 6 predicted proteins | sample Turbeawhitnodule_FD_89960 | JGI IMG/M metagenome (GOLD analysis project Ga0123342, IMG submission 89960) | Root nodule microbial communities of legume samples collected from Mexico - Turtle bean Mexico white nodule | ecosystem: Host-associated > Plants > Roots > Nodule | place: Mexico: Nepantla...
TTTCTAAATTAGTTTCTATTATTGTTAAATAGTTTCTAAATTGATATCTAATTAGCAACCAAGGTTTTAACTACCAATTATTTAGTTTCTAAATTTGGTAGCAAAAACCTTGGTTGCTAATTAGATACCAATTTAGAAACTGTTTAACAATAATAGAAACTAATTTAGAAACCAATTTTTTTTTAGTTTCTAAAATGGTCACTAATTTAGTTACTATTGCAACTAATTATTTTGGTCTCTAAAAATTGGTTTCTATTTCATGATTTTCTTGTAGTGGTACTAACACCTTTCCTGCACGTAATCAACTTTCAAACTCAAATTTCAAGACTAACATTTTTTTTTGTTTTTCCATAGTTTTTCGTGATAAACTATGATGGTGTCTCCTCTCTCTTTTCGAATTTTTAATGCTACATATAGAGAATTTGATTATGTTATGTGTGAACAAAATGAAAGAAGGTGTTGAAATAAGGGGGAAACTAAGTTCAAGATGGGATGAATTGTACTTAGAAAAAATTTCGCAAATAATTGTTTATAACAATTCAGACAAAATTTTGGCAGATTGTTTTCCAAGACAACAAATTGATTTTATAGTTGAAATACACTGATACAGAAAAAGAAACTGTTTTATTAAAATACAATTGATTAAAATCTTTAATACACAAATCTTAAACACAATCTTGTAAATCAAAAATTCAGTTTGAAAAGATCTAAATTTGTTTTAAAAGAACAAATATTTGAATTAATTTCAATAGATATCAATCAATGATTTTAGAAAAACCTTTGATTATATCATAAATAATGAAAACTTCTTAAGTTGTAAGTTTTAGTTATTACAAAGAATCAAACAAGTTTGTAGAAAAAAAATAACATATTGATTTTTGAAAACAACAGATTGATTATACCAGTACAAATCATTATGAAAAAAATATTATAAAGCAATGATAAAGAACACATAAAAGACACCAATATTTTATGTTGGTTCACTCACAACAGAGCTACATCTAGTCCCACCTCACACCAATGTGGATTCCACCAAAACAACACAATTTATTTACAAGAAATACAAAACAATTGTTGAACACTACAAGAACATAAACCACTCACTGCAACACCCTGCCACAGTAGTGATACTTTATATAGAACTAACCCAAAAGAGCTTCAAAAGATCAATGCACATAAGTTTGGTTCACCTCACACATCTATAAACATTACTATCTTTAATGTGAACAATCTAACTATGTTATCAACAAGAGTTCTAAATTCGTGGATAAATTCTTTCCAACTTGGGGAGCATGATGGAACCATGAAAGGAACATCGCCATCTAAACTAGCCTAACTTTACAAGAAGATGGCCGAGAGCAAAAAAATACCATTCAAGGCTATGTCAAGCATCTTGGGCTAGGACACACAAGGCTCCACCATCCCTCAAAAGATCACCAAGAGCAGAACACCAGAGCATGGGTCAGAATACCAACTATTCTTTATTTTAATCTAAAGGTCTCCCATGTGACCCCAGTCACACTTTCCATATTAAGCACATGCTTAAATGTGAGAAGCATGACCCCTTCTAGATCCACAATTAGTGGCACATTTTTAGGAGTTAAGCGAGCTTATTTTTAATTTCAAATTTTCCTCCATGCCTTAATCACGTGGCACCTATCACTATGAATAGGTTGTCACCCCCTTATGTATATCACAACATATTTTGAGTAAAGAAACTTTGCATGATTGATTTTCTGAGTGTCTAAAACTCTTTGAGTCTTATCTTGGAAAGATGCCTCAAGTGGTGACTCTCTTCACTTATCTTAGAATTCCTCTCCTCCAAATGGCATGACCTCCTCCATGAACGACTACAACCATCTAAGTTTTCATTTCTTCTTCTCTAATTCCATGTCTTTCATTTTCGCCAATTCTACTCTATTTTGAGTTTTTATTTTCCTCTTGCATATTTTCCTTTGTGTGAGTCTGTTTCGTTTGCTCTGTGAAGAGAACCTTTACACTTACTCAACCGCTTGGTTAAGTTCGTGTACAATGACAATCCTTATTGAGTCATCACCATAATTGTCAATTTAATTCCTAATCCAAGTGAAACAAATAAAAATATGTGCAATTCTCAAATCAACTCATATCACTATTCAACACCATTCCCATTTGTTGGTAGTTCTTGAGCTTGAATACCAAACAAACGCATTATCCTTATGAAAAATAGGCATCAAGGAATGGGAGTCTTGCTCCTCTTTTGTGCAAATCTATCCTTGAATGCAGTCTCCCAGTGCTCCAAGGCGAGAGATGAAAGATTGATCTTCTTCCTTTGCAACACACGAAACATGACAAATCTATCCTTCTGTAATTGTCTTTAATGCATATGATATTCCACAATGATTGTTCAGTAAGATGTTATTCTCCTACACAAACTTAACACACACATTAGTACTACACAGACAATTTCATTGTTTAAATTGTCTGGTCATAGTCATTTAAATAAACTTTTACTTTAATGAAAAGTCTTGCAGTTCAGACGATTCAGATTTCGTATGAAGGCATTTTATAAGAGTTATGTAGGCATTTTACTAAGTCTTAGGATATAGTCCTTTTGTCATTTGTGTATGTTTATTATCTAGTGATGTAGGCCAATCTTCATTTGTTCTATTTTCTTCTCTTTGTTATCCTAGTGTAGAAACTTGAATCTAAGTGATCGACTACTTTCATCGGACTTTTCTTCCATAATGTCCTGATAGTCTATGTCCATAGCATTTCCTTTTATGATGATTTTATTTCCTTTTACATGAAGATTTTCCATTGCTTTGATCCTTTAATTTAAGCATTTGTTTGAGGTTTCTAAATTGCATAGGTATTTATTTATCAACTAAGTGTTTAGACTTGATCTTTGGAGCTTTTAAATCATGAGCTTCTTGTCTTATCCTTGAGTTTCCTCTGGTTGTGTCCAGTTTTCCTCTAGTTCCATGCCTATATTGCCTTGAATCTTTTCCCGTAGATGATGTTAGGCACTTAACCCTTTAGAGGTTGTACTTACCAACAATAGAAAACAAGAGAAACACAACAAGGGAGAGTTGAGCTATGTTTTAATCTCTTTTTAAAAAAAATTGTAAATATAGTCTAGCTACTCAAATGATAGTTTTATATCACAAGAAATTTATTAAAGTCTCTTTGTCCTCTGTCTAGTATGATGGAATGTGACACATGCAAATTTATAACTTAATAGATTTACTTATTTTTAAATTACTTTTCGAATTTAATTTTTCCATAGATTTTCCATCTTAAGTTAGCTTATACAATAATAACATGAAAAGTAAAAGAGATAAGAAAAAAGAGAAATACACACGATATTTTTATAGTAGTACGTCTAACACATATTACATCCAGTTCTCAATCAATAGATTGAGTTTCACTAAGCAGATTAATGTTGTGAAATACAAATGAATATTGTTTGGGTTTGTAGTCACTTCTGACTAACCCCTTGAGTATTGTTTGGGTTCGTAGTCACTCCTGGCTAACCCCTTGAGTATTGTTTGGGTTTGTAGTCACTCTTGACTAACCCCTTGAGTATTGTTTGGGATTGTAGCCACTCATGGATAACCCCTTGAATATTGTTTGGGTTCACATTCATTGTTGGCTAACCCTTTTAGTATTGTTTGGGATTATAGCCACTCTTGGCTAACCCCTTCAATTCTTTGGGCTTGTAGCCACTCTTGGCTAACCTTTGAGTATTGTTTGGGCTCAAAGCCAGTCCTTGATAACCCCTTCAGTATTGTTTGGGATGCAGACACCCCTGGCTAAACCCTTGAGTATTGCTTGGACCACAGTCACTCCTAACACCAAAAAAGAAAAATAGGTCGACAAATTTTGCAAGGGTTGTGGGCCAAATGTACCTTGCAAACCACAACAAAGGAGTCACTATAAAATCGCACCTACGGTATTGATGTCATGATACTCGTCGATGTTTGAGAATCGACTATACAAAATTTGGTCAATCTCGATATAAACAATGAATGCCTCACAACTGAGCTAAATCTAGTCGAAGAATTATGCGATAAAGCAAAGATATGAGAAGAAGCTTGCAAGTCTAAAACGGTTAGACAATACAATGTGAAAGTAAAACCAAGATTGTTCTAAGAGGGGGACCTAGTCTAGTGGATGAGAAGCAAAGTGTGAAATATTCAACTGATGATAAATTAGCACCAAATTGGGAGGGACCCTTCCAAATTTAAGAACATTTGCACAATGGAGTCTATCGATTAGAATACCTTAATGACAAGAAGATCCCAAGAACTTAGAATATAAACCACCTCAAATTTTATTTCAATTGACTATTGTAATCAAAGTGTAATATTTCCTACCATTGAGATTTTTTCCCTAAGGAGGGTTTTGGTTGGAGAGGTTTTAATGTGGCACTAAAATGAATAAAACTCTAATGTAATGACTTAAATACCTTTGATTAACCCTTCTCGGTAAATGAATCCTCCTAAGATGATATGTTCTTAGTAAATTAACCCTATTAACTCTTAAACACACTCAAAAGCATATGTTTTATCATTAGAACACTCCAAGATGATACCAATACAATAAAATCTTGATCACATAAGAGGATATACACTAGACACACTCCAATAAATAAAAAAAGGAAAAAATGTACTAGAATTCATAGCAAAAGTGAAACACAAGGTTAATTTAACAACACAACACAACACAACCTTTTTATTTGTAAAATTGTAAAACTCTTTAAAATTTGAAAATAACTCAAATGATCTCAAATGAATTTTCTTTTCATAGAAGTAATTGTTGTATAAAGAGTGAGAGATTTTAGAAAATGTTGATTGAAAACTGATTCAAACATATTTAATCGACTATTTGAAGATTTTAATAAATTATTGTCATTGAAATTTGAAAAACAATTACAATACTTTATGTTTTAATCGATTATGGTAAGTGTATTATGGTACGTGTTAATCCATTATTTTAGCGTTTCATTTAATTCAGAAAACCAAGTTAATTAATTATGCAAATTTTAATAAGATAATTTAAAACACATATCAACAAAGAAAGAGAATTTATCTTTTCAAGACTTTTTATGACTCTTCATTCACTCGAGCCTTGAAGGTGAAGAGTAGTATATGATCGTAGTACATGGACATATCGACAAAGAATGAGAAATTTTCCTTTCAAGGCTCTATGTGACTCTTCATTAACTCGAGCTTGGAAGGCTAGTTTGCAATGTATACTCGGTCAGTCAACAACCAACATACGTAAAATACTTGACCACCAAAATAGGTTTGTCTCCTTGCAAGATCGAAAACACCTCAATAAACAACTAGTAACCCTCTAGTTATACAAAATTAAGTTACTAATCAAAGTTACACACACACACACACACACACACACATATATATATATATATCAACCCACTTATTAAGGTGGTATTAGAGTCATTCAGAATCTATCATAATCAAGTTCTTAGGAGTTATTATGACATCATGATGTGAGTTGATTTTAGGATTGCACATTTTATTGGTTGCTCTTTGTTTAATATTTTTGATTTAGCAATTATGGTGAGAACCCTAAGAAGATTCCCACTGGACACAAACTTAACCAACTGGTTAAGTAAGTGTGAAGGTTCATTTCCAAAGGCAAAAAGCGAAACACAATATATAATTAAGATGATGTAGAGTTGCGGAATTGAAAGACATAAAAGAAACAAATATGATGAAGGAAGCCAAATTGAAATTGGAAGAACAAAACAAGAACATAAACACAATGAACAATGGTGTTCTGGTTTATGTCAGTTCTCCTTCTGGTGAGGTCCATTAGATCTTTGGTGGGGTCTTGACTTGATTGTTGAGATGACTGCTCATAATGTGAATGGTCTCTTGAGTCCTTGGTCATCTTCTTATCTTCTTGGATTGTATCACATCGCTATCGAGCTCTAGTTACACTATCCATAAGTATCAAATCTCATGCTTAATATGTTCATTCCATAACATGATGTGGTGTGTTGTTGATCTCACATAAAAAAAAATAAGACTGAATTATAATATACAAGTAGGGTGCCATCCTCACTTTACAATCTCGTTTAATAAAGTTTAATTAAACATAAACTTATATGTGAAGGATAATCGTATTTAAGATGCTTTCTGTCTAGAGATCAAAATTGCTTCAATAATTATCTAATTTATATAAGCAAGTCAAGACAAATGATTAAATAATGGAGCCAATGAACTTCTTCAATAAATCCTTAACAAGATTTGTTAATGTCATGTGTTCTTATGTTCTATATGGAATAAACATTTTAGGTGTGATTTTGATTTTGCCCCTTAACTTCTCTAATATTTTCATTCCTAAATTTTTTATTTTACCTTTGAAAAGTATTAATTTGTATATCTATACACTTTAGACCGTGCTTTGAACATGCTTACAAAACGCCTTTAGACACAAAAATAAAGTAAAAAAAAATAGAGACGAAAAAGTTAAATAAACATTATTAAAACTAAAACGAAAATTCAATCATTTATTTATCAAGAACTAAAACTATATATAATCAAAAAAAAAAATGTTTTGTGAAACATTTCTATATACTTAATGTTTTACGAAATTTGACAAAACAAATATATTTAATCTAACCAAATTCCCATAAATTGTGAAACAAACACAATAATGACAAACATGATAAGAGAATGTAGCAAATAATGAAGTTTTGTATTCAACTATTAGCAGCACTTAAACTTCTGTATCATCCAAATAATATGGCATAACTTAAAAACACTCCAACACTTGAAGCATTAGGGGCCCAAAGTTTCCAAATCTCTGTCCGTTGGTTGAAGCAGAGATTCACCAAATATGTCCTTGAGATTTTTGTGCTGAACCATGATATCAAGAACTTTATCTACAAACTCTACTCCAACACTCTTAAGCTCGTCATCATCATTTTCAACATTTCTACTTGAGAATACCAGTTCAGATAACCGGTCCTTCTCTGACTGTCTACAATACTTTGCACATTCAGGGGTGCCCTGTGCAAGAAGATGATAAGTATAAACAACCCTCTTCTGTCCAAGTCTATACGCTCGGCAAATAGCTTGCCTTTCCACCGAGGGATTCCAAACAACATCAACAAGCACCACCCTTGAAGCTCCAACCAAGTTAATGCCTTCACAACATGCTTTTGTAGAAGCAAGCAACACCTTTGCCTGGCTATTTGCATCATTGAAACTATGAATCAGAATTTGCTTTTGCTTTTGATCAAGCTTCCCATGCATATACAACACTTCAGTTCCCATACTCCAATCGAAGGCTGACTCCAGCTGGTCCTTTATTAAGCACAAGGTATCAATGAACTGGCTGAACACAAGGACTTTCTCATTAACTGCATCACACAGTCTAACAAACTCAATCAGAAATTTGGTTTTGACCCCTTCATAAGGGTCCGATCTAATCCTTTTCAACTGCTCTGAGTCAACAACAGATTTTTCTTTCTTTGACAGAGTGCAGCTGAGAAAAAGGGAGGGATGGACAGAGACCAAGGCCAACTTGTGCTCAAAATTAAGTGCATTTTGAGAACAATCAATGCTCTCCAGAATTGTTTGCTGCAAGCATTCTGGCTTCAAAATCAGCACACAATCTTTTAAACCAGGAAGGTGCTTCTCAAGAATGCTACCTTTGTGAACATGAACAAAGGGATTCATCAGCAGCTTTAGCTGGTTTATTTTTTCTCTGGCTGGATTTTCTACAGAAATTGGTTCCCAACTCACAGTTTCCTGTATGAGTTTATTTTTCAAAAACTTTTTGAGTTCTTGCGGTATGCTTTCAGGAAAAGATGGTTTCATTAAGCATAAAATATTGTATAGTTCACGAAAATTGTTCTGGAAAGGAGTCCCTGAAAGAAGGATCCGCTTCTGACTTCTACTCTCTGAGAGAACCTTCCAAATACAGCTACGCTTGTTCCTTGGTGTGTGGCCTTCATCAAGAACTAATAAACCAGGATAGTCTCGCAGAACATTTCCCAATTCAGTTTCAACATACTCCCTAGATCTTGCACGTTTCTTCTCTTTTCCAATCTTTCTATTTTTCTTTTCTTTCTCCGCGTCTCTTTCAGACTTTCCCCCGGTTAGCTTCTCATATAGATTGTAGCTGATTAACAGAATGCTCTTCTCTTTGTACCAAGAACACAACTTCAGCATTCTTATCACATCCTTATTCTGCTGTTGGTTGAATGACCAATCAACTTCCCTGATGGCATGTTCTTTCCCTGATAATTCAGCATTGTTCAAATTGTGGAATGGAATTCCTATGTTCCACTTCTTCAGCTCATCTTCCCAAGTGAGTAATATGTTGGCAGGAGCAATGATAACGGGCAAACACTTGGGAAACACTTGCAAATATGTCTGCAAAAACACCATGGTCAACCTCGTCTTTCCAGTTCCAGGAGCATGAGAAACTATGCACCCACCCTCACTCTCAGCATCAACCCTCTTCAACTTGGAAAGCTCAGTGGTTCCTGCCAAATTTGCCCAAATAAACTCAAACCCCTCTTGTTGGTGAGGAAACAAGCTTTCTTTTATGCCTGGAGTAAGGTCCCAAACTGTGCCAAGATTCTGAGACCTGACTGCTTCTGAGTCTTTACCAGTTTCTGTGAACAGAACCCCATCAAATCCCATGGTCCTCCCTCCATCAGACAACATCCTTCTTCCACATCTCTCAGAATCTATCTGTATTATGCCCAATGCAAACATCAGTACTTCCCATCATCCTATTGCATTTATAAGCGTGACAATCAAATCACAGCAAATCTAAATTACCAACAATTTATCTAAGTCCCATGCTTCCACCAGTACTCAATCACTGTTTCAGATTTTACATATGGAACAAAACACAAATACTAAACTATAGCCACCATCATAGTTCAATAGATAAAAAATATGACATCCTTGGTTCCTGAGTTCATATGTGGAAAGAAACTATTCTAAAAGTGGCAATGGAAAAAAAAGGATGACAAACTTTTCTATAATTATTTTAAGGGTGAAAAATAAGAAAATTAAAAATAAAATAGACTTCTCCAGAAAAATAAATTAGTTCATGTATATGTTAAAAATATAAATTTCTATAAATTACTTTATATATAAGTTAATTTTAGTTTATAAAACTAATTTTAATATTTCTTTTTCTTTTGTTTTCTATAAGTGCCTATAAAGAAAGTCGGATCAAAACATGGCTAAAATTTCTTCAATAGACTAAAAGAAGGGGAAAATATTTTCTAAAAACAATCATCAAAGTTAAAAGGGAACTCACAAATTCTGGTGTGATATATTTAATTTCAGTTTCAATCCAACCACACCATCTGCAGTATATACCAATCTGCTCATCAAAAATAGTGTCATGTTTGCACTGCGAGGCTGGATTTTTTTCGTTTTCTCTTCCTTCATTTGTCTTTGTATTATCAACCTGCAGATTATAAAATACAAAGTTAGTTACTAACTTCTCTCATAGAAATAATGATTTGTATGAACATTATTCATTCATGATGAATTCAAAAAAGAAATAAAATATTCAAAATTAAATGCCACCACTCTACCACTGGTGTCTGTCCTTCTTAAGCACAACTTCACTCACTTGCAAGTAAGAACAAAACTTCAAATTTCAGAGTTCTTAAGATCTAATGACAATAACTTATATTACATTACATTATCCTTTGGCCCTTCAGAGATTTACCTGGAAACCAATTTTTTCAGCTTGAAGCAACATTTCCATTTCTTCCCACAACATATCCAACTCTTTCTCGGACTCTGATTTTTCAATAGGTTTATCTTTCATCATAGAGTTGCAGTTTAAAGGGATTGTCTCCTTAGGACCTAATGGCCGAGTCTGACCCTGATCAACATCAACCTTTTCTCCAAAATCTAGTGAAACATCTTTAGCAGAATCACGCTTGCCCCTCCTAAAGCATTCAGTGAAGAATTCAAAACATTGGTTCTTTGTTGTCGGTGACATCCTCAGGATTTCATGGAGCTCATCTTTATGTCCAGTTTCTTTAACATTGGCCTTGACCTTATTATTCTTCTCACTCATCTTGATCACAGATGAATATCCTGTCTCTTTTTTAATGAACACCCTTTGAAGACCCTTACCTTCTTTCTCCTTATCCTCTAGTGTCTCATCTTCAGAAGGCACAGAGAGACCTGAAGTTTGCCACTGAACACTAAAGACTTCAGGATCAGCATTATTGACATTCTCTACTCTGTTTGCTTCTTGTTTCTCTCCTGCCTTTTTTCCCTGCTCCTCATAAATCTTTGATTTACTAGATGCCACGCTAGCACAATCAGCACCATTCCATTTCTCCTCCGCTACATGCCTACTCTTCCTTTTACCTTTCATTCTCCAAACTCTACTGCTCTTAGATTCACTCACCTCCTTTCTTACCCTCTCCTTAACCATCTTGTATCCCCCACTCTTATCATCTTCAGAAGAATCATCACTCTCCGAACTGCTCGAATATTCACTCTCAACTCCATCATCATCCTCTTCAACCATAAAATCATCATCACTCGTCTCAAAATCCTCACTCTCCGTTGAAGACCAAAATGAATCATATCCACTGTCAAAACTACTATCTGAATCAGGCAACAAAACAACCGGCTTTTCAGCTACAGCACCATATTCATCACCACCAAAGGTTTCAATTTTATCAGCTGCTACATAACATCCTTCACCCTCCTCACCCCTCTCTTCCTCCTTAACCTGAAAACCCTTCGTTTCGCAAAACCCAAACCCCACTTCAGCCTCATCACCGCCTTCGAGGTCAACCACATTTATAGGATCATCCTCACCCTCTCCCAAAAATATGTAACCCTTATCCATAGCATCTGGTGATGAACATGAAGCCCCAGATGCAAATTTCTCTCTTGCACCCGTTTTGCCTTCCAAATTTTCTCCCAAGTAAATCACTTCATCGTCCTGTTCATCCACCTTTCTCCTCCTTTTCCGACACATTATCAATCCATTCCCGACGACCACACGCTTATTGCTTCGAGTCCTGCAAGCAACCGGAACACCCTGATACATTTTCAAACAACAAAGAAAACAAAAAAAAAACACTTTTTTTTTCTTGTATTCTCAAACAACACTGGAACCAAAGAATCCAAGATGAATCATTTTCTTTCCCCAGACCACCAAGATGAATCCAGAGCCCAAAAAGTGATACCCCGAAGGTGAGAAAGAGATAAAGGAATGAGAAAGAGGTGGAAGAAGAAAGCGTGGTGGGGGAAGAAAAGAAAGAGAGAGGAAGAGTCACAGTGTGGAGTTTCCAAATATGGAAAAAATGGCGCCAAGAAAAGAAGCAAAACAAGTGCTGCAGTTTTACAGTTGAAGTATTGATCCAAATAATAACGCAAAAGGTCAAAACTTATTTAAGGGTATCCTCCACACAGCCTGCACATACTGACAAAAAGATCACAGTCAGTACAAGAATATCAATCTTATGTTTCAAATGGTTAACTAAAACAAAACGTTCCAAACTCACCACAGTAAATTCCTTCATTTATCACACCCCTAAGTGAATAGTCCTTTCTCTCCCTTTATTTTAAGTCCAAGATATTTGTTACTTATTATGAATATGAATCGATTCAATGTTAGTCTTTTCATTCTCCTTTTACTTTTCAATTAGAGCTATAATAATGCATAAATTAATGACATGAATAATCTTGTAATTTTTCTTAAAAAAATTAACTTCTTATTATTTTATTTATTTATTCTTGCTTATACTCATTTCTTCTTATTTAAAACAGTCATGCATGAAGGGCATGCAATAGAATGGTGTTTGGGAGGGAATAAACTATACATAAAGAAAATGAACCTAAATGAGCAAATAGTGTGATTTACAACTCCACTTTTGGATGAAGAATTAAACCAAAGAAAAGACAATGAAAAGTCCAACTTATTATTACAACTAAATTATGCTTACATTTTTTTTTAAGTTTTCTCAAATAATTTTCTTAAAATTAAATACAAATTCTTTTTATTTTATAGAAATAGTATATTTTAATAGTGAAAAAGGACACTAAATTGAAGAAAAAAAAACTAGAATATCCCTACAATTTACTCTCCGCTTATTAGCAAAAACACATAAAAAATTACTAAAATATCACACAATTTACTCTATCATTTATTATAGCAAAAACACAATGTCACAAAGTGTGCGTCTACATTTTATTAAAATTCAAATTCAAAAAAAAAAATGTAAGTTGTTATAAAATATTGTAATTAAAAAGTTATAGAAAAAAAGTTCTTTAAAACATTTTAAATTATGTTCTTTGTTTGTTCAATGTAAAAAAATAACAGTTTGAATGTAGCAGTGGTAGGAAAGTTATATATTTTATATAGAGGAAATAATTATACTTAAAGGTAATTTTGAAAAAAGAAACTATATACATCAAATGAAAGATTATTATTATTATTATTATAAGCACGTTTAAAATTAGATTGAATTAGTGTTGAATAAAGGTGGCATGCCGGTGTCAGTGAGAAGAGTAAGTCTTTCAAGACGGGACAAGTTTTATATCGTAAAATTTAATGTTGGTTTCATGAATTTAACTCTTTTTTTTGGCAAATAGGAACATTTTGGTAATTTTCCTATGTATGCTGCGTATGACACCAGTTATATTATAGACAAATATTTTTTGATACCCATTTCTTCTTTCCTCCAAATTACACCTTCTTTAGGTGTTGGATTACTTATGTAATAAGGATATTTTTGTAAAATAATAGGCATAAGATGGATGTAATTTGGAGTATTGCGTGTCAAATTATCACTATTCTATATTATATTAGAGATTGTAAATATTTGTCTTCGTCCTTGTTGTTCTTGTTTAAATTATTCAAATACTCACAACCTACCAAATTTATATTCATTTTGTTCTTTAATTTCATAACACTTCTTTTTTTCTAAACAATTTTTTTATTCTTTTTTCAAATGTTTGACTTGCACAAATCCACATAGTACTCTCTTTATTACAATTTTTATTATTTTTTTTTTTTTCTGTGTGATTTGGTTCAAATGATATATTACTTTTTAGGAAATACAAACCTCAATTTCATTAAATCAAATAGTTTACAGATACATATTTGATTTTTTTAATATTTTTATTTATTGTTTATATTTTTATATGAAAATGTTTAACTCTCAATTTCAAGTGTTAAATCACATAAACCCTTAGCTTACTAGATAATATAAAAAAACTTATCATTTCTATTTTCTTAGACCCTTTGATGGATTGTGCCTTCATGACCGAATTCTTTGGTTGAATTTTGGAGAGGATTGGTGGAAGCCTCAATGGAGGAGGCGTGCAAGGAGGCTCACATGGAGCTTGCGGTTTCCTTGGATGATGGAAGAATGCCTTCATTCTTGGAGGATTGTTGATGGAATTTGTGGAAGCTTAATGGAGGTTCACAGTCAAGGCTCACCTAGGAGATATGGATGTTAGAATAGATGGCTTTAAACTAGAGGGGGGTGAATTGTTTAAAGAGGGTTTTCGCAAACTTTTCAAACAAGAATGAAATTATCTCAAGAAACAATTGATTCAGAAATTCAGTTCGCCAAA
>Ga0123342_1008006_pt1 | contig 13603 bp, 5 predicted proteins | sample Turbeawhitnodule_FD_89960 | JGI IMG/M metagenome (GOLD analysis project Ga0123342, IMG submission 89960) | Root nodule microbial communities of legume samples collected from Mexico - Turtle bean Mexico white nodule | ecosystem: Host-associated > Plants > Roots > Nodule | place: Mexico: Nepantla...
GTTAGGAAACGGCCTAATCCAACCCTAATCGCTAAACAACCCCCTAATCCGGCCCAACAGCGAGGGCCCATCAAGGTAATATAAATATCACGCATTCCAAGGAATAAGGTACGTCATTATCTAAAGTATTCCAGCCAGCCGAATACGATACCCCACTAACTTGAGCGTTGGAGTGCCATCTGCAGGTACCCCACCCGCCTGAGAAGTCGTCCAGCAGGAAGAACCGAAGGAGGAAGTGAAGCAGGACCGACCGAGTGACACTCGAAGACAATAGTTCTCCCAGTCCCCAACCTAGTTCGAGAACAGAACTAATACTCAATTAAGTTCATCACAATATGATGTTATTTTTTTGCATTTATTTGATTATATGAAGTAATAATCGGTTATGGTTAACCTAGGTGTGTTTTCAATAAATTTAGTCTTGAAATATGGTTATTGGAGTGTGAGTTTGGTTAAATGAGCTTATGGGAAAGGGAGCAAATCTCTACTGCAAACAGAGTTATCTAGTGCAAAGAGTATATGTTCATGAAGATTTGTGATCTAATGGTAGAAAAATCAGTAACTGTGCCTAGGTGAATTGTTTAAGTATGAGGCAGTTTCAGGGACTGAGTTAAAACAAGAATTAAGTGACTTCAAATATTATTACCACATATTGGCCTCACAATGGTGTGCATGATATTACGGTGTTAGTTAAATATTTTCCATGATATATTATATAATATATTAAATAACTTCTAAAAACAGCATCAAAATTAAATTTAGTTACGTGGACCTGTTTAAAAAATTATGATTATGTTTAAATTAATTAACCTCTGCTACACATGTTTTGATTTTAATAAGTGTAGGATTAATTGAAGTTTTGTATTTTTTTCGGGAAATTTGATAATAAAGATATTCGTAGACAATTATATTTCAGTAATATTAAACATACTTTTTAATAACAACAAGAATAAATTTTTATTTTAAAATTTGATATAATTAAAGCATATATATAATATAATTACGTTATATTTATTTTCTTATAACGAGTAACCAACAAGTGTTGATTCATGTGAAACCAGATTCAATCTCTGAAATAAGATTTCATATTTAAATTTTATAAATATAAAAAACATGATTGGCATGGTGATCTCATCAAAATTAATAAGATAGATTTTTAACGCATATATATATATATATATATATATATATATATATATATATATATATATATATATATATATATATTTTATATATATATTTTTTTTTTTTTTTTGATATAAACACATTATTTTTTTTTTTTATATTTTTAATATATATATTTATAATATATATATATAAATATATATATATATATATATATATATATATATATATATATATGTATATATATTAATTATTGGTTAATTAAAATTAGAGTTTTACTCCATATTTGGTTTTAACTTTAGAAATTATTAATCTAAAGGATAATGATTTCACGACCCATAATTTTTATACAATCACATTACACTCCTCAATACTATTATTTTAATATTTTTTTATATAATTTAATTAAAAATTTATTTCTTATTATATATATTTATTTTTAAATCTATCACATCCTATCCAACTCTAAAAATTTTCAAAGCATCATTTTCCTATTTAAAACTATAATTTGAAATAGAAAATATCAAGCATTACTTTTGCATAAGTTTATCCATTACCATTTTTAAGAGAGAAAATGAATAAATATATTTATAAAATAATATTAACTTATACATAATATATAATGATTCTCTGATATAGTTTTTCTAAAAATAAATTAGTATGAGCATAAATTAATTTTAACTTATATAAAAAAATATTATTTTGTTTTTTCTTCTTAATTTTTTTTATGCATGTATTTTAATAAGTTTGTCTAAACATACTTTTATATTGCACCTAAATTTTGTCTTATATCCTAAATCAAATCAGGAAGAAAACATGTCACAAATGAGGCGGCCTTTGGTTTTTGCTTATTATATTTTTTTTATGCAAGTTTATTTACTAAATAAACTAATTCAAGGTCCTAAATGAAATATTTGATTTTAAAATATTCCAAAAGAGTTTTTTTGTCTACCGTGATATAGCAAAGAACTTATGTATTCTTAAATAAGGTATTATTGATTTTACTTTGGCAATTTGTAAAAATGGTAACAAAATGATATTTGTTTAATTAATATCTTTTTCAGCTGTCATTGGTTATAGTTTGACGTAACTGTTGAAGAATAAATAAAACTAAAAATATTATTATTATTATTATTATTATTTAAGTTATATATATAATCAATTTTAAATTCTTTAACAACCTTTTTTTTAATAAATTTTCTAAATTTTTTGTCATTTTTAACACTACAATACCTAACTAAGAAGATGGGAAACAACAATTTTCGCTTCCCCGGTAACTAAAAGTGTAAAAATTCCTTCTTGTTAATTATTTTATTATAACTTGATCAAATTCATATGTCTGATAGTTTTTCTTTATTTTTACTGAAGAAAAAAGCCATTTATGATCAACGTAAACAGCATGTTCACTTGAGAAACAATTTGTGTTGGTTTCAACACATATCAAATCCATTTCACAAAGAAATGCCAAATCCGTCTGGCCTAAATAACATGTAATTTGTGTTCAATTATGTTATTGTTAGAGTGCTAATAGTCAAGTCAAAGGAGATGGAGTGATAAAAGTGATGCCTTATACACAGTGCTTTTCTGATTTTCCCATCACAAAGCACATATTTCTTTACATGTTCATCCATAAAGTGTGATATATAAGTGCTAAAGGAGGTACTCATAGCCCCTATTAGTACAAAATTAAGGTACTCCTAGTCCATTGATCCTGGATTAAGAGCATTTCCCATGTAAACTGGCCCAATTACTTTTGCATTACAATAGTACTATAAAACCATTTCCACACATTTGTTTTCTTGGGTTGGTTTTTCTGTGTGAACCCTTTTGTGTCTCAAACTTGTTTCAAGTATCACTCTTTCACTCAATTCCTTTATCATTCTTTTAGTTTGGTATGCTAGAAAGTGTGCATAGACATTTTCCTTATGCTTTTTCCTTTCTTGGTTTTTTACTTTTATTTTTATCTGATCGAGTAGTAGATTGAATAGTGTTGCATGATCTGAATTGGTGCTTGATAGTGCTTGTAAACATTTCTCTGGTGTTTGCTGGCATAAGGGTTGGATGGGAGAGTGATTGGGATAGGATTATGTTCATTACATTTGTGTCAAGTTTCTATCATGCTCCCTCATATTACTGCTATGGTAATCGTTGAGGACCAGTATGATGCCAGCACTTTTTAGTCCAATGTTCAATTCCATTGTCTTTACTCTGTTCATCCTTTTTACTGAAATTTGTGAAGTTGCCTTCTTGTTAATGAAAATGAAAGAAAACTATATTTATTTGAACGTTTAATCGCTTGAAGCTTTAGTTCATTTGATATTGCCAACATAATAATTATTTACATTTCTTGACGGTCTGAATTTCGCCATTGATTGTTAATGAAATAGGGCTTGTCCTCTTGTTCCAGGATGAACACAGGAGGAAGAACACAAACTTTTAGAATCAGTGGGGCTATGCCTTTTTCTCCCAATTTAGTGGTCAAATCTGTAGGAGGCAGAAATTTGGAGAAGTATCAGCTTGGTGGGGTCATATTCGGTTGCAAGAACAGCACAATGAAAGAATGCCAATCAAAACTACTCTTTGGTTAGTCTTTAACTCTTTTGCATTTGATTGCTTTTATTGTAGCATTAGTAAGATTCTGATGCCGTTAGTGAGTCTAAAGAGGAATGAATCAATAATATTTTATATTAAAAAATTGACTCTGTTTTAAAATGCAACACTGAAATATTTTACTTGATCTATATTTTTCTATATGCTCTAAATTAGCATGAAGAAAAACGTTATAATACACTTTTGAAATTCATTATCTTTTATTAGTTGAGTTTTATCAATATTTACCAAAAATGTTGCAGCTTTCAATAAATTTCAACTAACATAGACCCAGTATCAATTAGGAGTGTTTTAACAGTTGCTTGCATCCTCTTAGGATGAATAGTATGATAAAATTATGAAATAACTAATTTTGAAGGTGGGGTTATGTGACCATTAACTCAGTAGTATGTGTTTGTTTTAACAGGCTTACCAGCTAACCACTTTTCCTTTGTGAAGAACATTGATCCTGGCCTGCCTATTTTTCTATTCAACTATAGTGACAGGAAGCTCCATGGAATTTTTGAGGCATCTAGCAAGGGCAAAATGTACATTGACCCTTACGCATGGATTGATGATAATTCAGAATTGGATAGAACACAATATCCTGCACAGGTATACCACTTGCTCATCTACCTGCCAAAGTCTAATTCTCATGGTTCATGATAGTAGTGGTCATGTATTCATGTCATGATTCATCCAAAGGGCCTTACATTTTCTGCTATTAATGATTTAAGGTGAAAGTTCGCGTCCGGCTTCAGTGCCAGCCACTGTCTGAAGATAAATTTGCAGCAGTAATTGCAGGCAACTACTACACTCATAACCATTTCTGGTTTGAATTAGACCATAGACAAGCAAACAAACTTTCCTCATTACTAGCTTCTTTAGCATTTGCCTCTGGTTGTAATTTGAAGACGAAAACTGTGTTTCCATCTCTTCCATTTGGAAAACCTGATTCAGAGACACAACATTTTACAAGCTCTTGTAAGAGAACATATTCCACTGAAGTTACTTCCTCTTTAGATGGAGACATCAGGTCATTGGATACTCAAGCAGTAGTGAAGGAGGTGAATGAGAATGACCTGAACCTTGTATATGAGAAACTAAAGCAAATGGCTCTTGGTCATTGTAGTCAAGCCTTCTCTATGTCAGACAATGTGAATGACACTCCTGATGAGAATGATGCATGCACAGTGGAAAATGATGAGAATGAGAATGACACTCCTGATGAGAATAATGTGTGCACTGTGGAAAAAGAATATCTTGGGGTGCCAGAAGATCAAGAGAAGGAAGAAGATTCAAGTACTCCAGTTGAGCATAAATACTCCATTGACAAGGTGATTAAGACCGATGAATGAAAATAAGTTTAAGCCTTCAATATTACTTTTCTAATATTAGTTTTAGTTAAATTTTACACATTTATAGTATTTACATTTAACAGTACATGTTCCTTTGTCAAGGACCAAAGACAGTTAATTTTCTTAATCATAACTTGCATAAGTCATTATTCAATGCTATAAGCTATGCAACTAACCTTGATGCATTTGTAGTTGATACGAGAAGTTGAAGAACTCAAGACTTTCAAGCAAATACAAATACAGAGCAACTGTTACCTCGAAGAAAAGCTGGTACTCCTCTATTTATCATCATTAGTGTCAGTTAAATTTGATCATATCTTACAGTACTCATCTCTTTCATATTGTGATGCTTGCATGTATAAAGATGTAAATATGGTTGCAAATATTTAATTTCTTAATTTATCAAATTTATTTGAATTCATTTTAAGTAATTATCACCACATAGAACTTAAAACTTCTGCCTTTGTCTGAAATTCTAAAATATGCAGAACTGTGCTTGTTTTGATTCTTATTAGTTCTTACTAAATATAACTCACTCTATTGATTCCGATCTTTCATTTTCGTTCAGCCACTTTTTCATAAAATTTTGGTTTCAGTTCTTAAATGGGGCACACTTTTTTGTCTCAGAATTAGTTCAGTGGATATTGTATATCCAAACCCCACTTTTTATTCCTGTGAATGTTTGGTCCGATGAAGAATCAAAACTAAGGACAGTATTAAATTGAAATATCTAGACAGCAACTTAAAACCATGAACATAATCATCATTTGGAATAATACTTGGTACCTTTAATTGTACCAATTTTCTTTGTTTTTCTGATATTTAAGTCTTTTATGCTTATTTTGTTTACATCATTCCAGAGGGGGGCAGAATTGAAAATTCAGCATCTAATGGATCGTTGTAAAATCTTAGAATCAGCATCTAATCTTATTCAGACACAAGTTGAGAAGACAGTTATTGAATCACATGATGAGCGACATGTAGACCCTAAAGAGACATTATTTGTAAAAGTGTTTTTTGATGGAGAATCATGCTTATCAAGTATTGATTTGTATTGGTCTTTTCAGCTTGTGAACAAGTCTCTCTATCCTATGAACTCAACTTCAACAAACTGTGAGCTTCATATGTTTTTGGTGGTGAAAATGATCATGCTTTGTATTATTATATTGGAATGACATCTTTCTAAGTTTTTCATTTTATCTTGTTCATGACATAAAACTTCTGTTAATTTGTTTTGTCATAGATGGATCATATAATCCAACTTTCAACAAGTGGACATTGTGTCCCTCTTTAAATCCGAATAAGGGAAGCTTAACAGTAGTTTCTCTAACTAAACAAATACGTTCTGTTGCTGATGGTGTTTATGGCATTAACAGCTTTGTAGTTATTGAAGTGCTTGATTTAGAAATTGGAAGGTGGGTCTCTGCTAGTTCAAAGCTACACAAGGTAAAATATGATAGTATGATAGTTTATAGGTGTTATACCACTGTTTATGAAAAAATAAATAGCAAATGCTCTAGATGTTTCAAACATGATTCATACATAACATCTTTTAACTTTTCAACTGAATCTATATATTCTTTTAGGTGTTCAATGTATAAACAATTACTATTTCAATAATTATTTTTAGTTGATGTACTTAATTAACCTTTTTTTTTCTTAATGCATGTATTTGTCACTTTTAGAACATGTATTTTGTAATTATTATTTAGTTGATGTACTTAATTGACCTTATTTTGTCACTTAACATGTATACAATGTTGAGTTTCTTCCATAATAGTTGATTATATATAACTAAATATTATTTTTAAAAACATATGCTAACTCAAGTTATTGTTTAATTGACAAATAGTACTTTTATACTCACAGATATTTGCTATTGCTGGTGTGGGAGTCAACACTCTTCTTCTTTGTAATAGTGAAATTGAGTATCTCAAGTAAGATTTTATTGCTAAGTTTGGTTTGTTTTACTTTTTATACTATTTATTATTTCTGGAATATAAATGAAATTAATTACTTTGATATTGATTAAAAATAGTATATAATTTTATTTAATGATTTTTTAAAAAAAATACTTAATGATTCTTAATTATATTTATGGAAAATAATATTTAAATTTAAATATAATTTTTTTAAAAAAATAGTATTAAATAAAATTGAAATTTACTTGCATTTAAGCTTTTATTTTTTATATTTGAGTAATATATTAGGGGACTTGGCATGACTAATGTTGTATTTTCTAATCCATTTTTTTTCATATTTATAAATAAGATTCTCTCATGAATTAAAACAAAATGTTAGCTAGTAAGTATTTTCCTTATTGAAAACCATGTTTTCTATTTAGTTAATATTCTATGAAAATAACTAATTATTAATGATAGTTAAAACTACTTGTATAAATAGTTGAAATATACAAAAAGAATTGAAAATTTATATAACCCATATTATACCAACCTCGTGTTTATAAATTATGTGTAGGACGCACCTAGGTTCTTTGTATTTTATTTGAAAACTTATTTTAGGTTTAAGGTGTATTTAACCTGAATTGTTAGAAAATACTTCTCTCTAACAGCATTTTTGTCATACACTTCTTAACTTATATATCATATAAAACTAACTTACATAATCCAAATTAGGTTTGATGTTGATCTGGTTGATGAGAGCAAAATAAGAATGATTTCAAGTATTAGTGTATTTCATCCTTCTCTTTTCCTTACCAGTGGAGGAAGTAACAAGAAGAGATCGGTGATATGGTTAGTAACTATGTATAAAATAAGAACATTTTAGTTTAATTAATTATTCATTTTACTAATCTGTGTCATTACACATATCAAATTAAGCATAACTTAGTATGGAAATAAGTCAATAACTCAATATATTTATTTGATACAGACAAATGGATGCCAAATTAATGTTTGTATATCTATTGTTACTAATATTATGTTATTATATATATATATTTGTCTAAGCTTTAGTATTTTAAATAAATATTATGGTACTAAAATTAATTAAGTTGTATATAGATTTTTAATACTCATTAATATATCAATCAATATTAATATTTGTATATTATTTGTGTTGATTCATATTATTTTTACTAATTATAAAATAAAACATGGTTATATAATTTAAATATCATTTTTAAACTTAAACCATATAAATATTATTTATTTTAAATAATATTTAATAATTTAAGAAGTGAAGATAATATTTTGAAATCAACATTATATTTTAAAACGTTGTTAACATAAATTTTGTAGTTCATATAGATTTTGTTTAATTTGATTATTTAAGTGTTATTTTGGTTTCTATTTGTTTTTCTTACTAACTTGATTAATTTAGTATATATGAAATATTATGAGAAATGTCAAATCAATTTATACTGTTAAAAAACTCATAATATTAATTTAGTATAATTTATCTAATAATCAAATATTTAAATCTTTAAAGAGTAGTTGGTGGCCTATGTATCACTTTTTACACTTAAAAATCGTTAATTATAAGTAATAGAAGAGAATAAATTTTTTAAATATAATCTTATCTATTGACACAATCAACTTTAATGTGAATTATATGATGGAATAGACTTAGAAAATATAATAAGTGAAACTATAATTAGATAAAAATAAATGAAATTTTTATAATAGAATAAATAATTTGAAACTACTTGGTGAAAAAAAAAAATAGCTAATGAAATTATATACAAATTGTTTGAATACTTAAAAAAAGTCAGCAATTACTAAAAAAAATAAAATTTAATGCGAGTTTATTTTTACATTACTAAGGGTTAAAACCTCCATTAAGTCATTTACATAGAATTGCAGTTTCTCCCACTAAATCATCCTTAGTAAACGTGTTCCTCACGGTTTTTTTAAATCTCATAAAAAATCTTTCAAAACTTTTGATAAATACCATAGGATTAAGAACCTCCATAAAATTTCATGAGTTTCAAAACCCCCATAAAATATCATGGGTTTTAGAACCTCCCTAAAAGACCAGGGATGATATTGTTCTTCACACCAGCAAATTAATGTGCACACCATTGAATAGCCTTTTGAACCACAACAAATTATATCTTTTTTAATTATTTATTCATTAAAATTAATTAATTTTATTTCTTTATGGAGGTTTAAAAAAGCCTATACTATTTTGTTGAGGTTCCGCAATAAACCTTTGTAATTTAATGAAGGTTATAAACACTTCTATTATTTTGCTAAGGTTTTAGAATGAATCTTTGAAATTTAATGAAGGTTAAAAAAAAATCTTTATTATTTTGTTTAGATTTTAGAATAAACTTTTGAAATAGGTTAAAAAAAAATATGTTAATTAAATTATTTTTTAGATTATATTAACCTCTTTTAAATAACTTATGTTAAAACCCTTTTTTCTTTTACTCAATTATATTTAAAAATTAAATATAAATTTTATATTGATAAGAAATAAGTAGAAAGTATATTTAAAAAAAATACATTATTTAAAAATTAAATACAAATTTTATATCAACAACCCATTATAGATTTAAAAATAAATTATAAACTTGTATACTTTTATTACTTATGAAAAATCACGTATATAATAGACATCATTAAAAATAAGTCAATTCTTATGACGAGCATCAATTGTCGTTGATAAGTTACAAATTAATGACTATTGTAAACAAATTATTATAAATTAAGAACAAAAATATCACTTTTAATGACAGTTGTTAGATGGAACCATCATTAAAAGCGGTTAAGGGAGAGTTTTAACGATTATTTAAAACTCTTCATTATTACCTTTTTTAGGGAAGTTTTACGGTGGTTACTGCGATATGTGTATTTAATTTGAAGTTTATATCGACAATTTTTGTTCAACCGTCATCACTTTTTAGGTTTTTTTTTTTTACATAGTCAGCTATATATTGCTATTTTCACATCTTATATATGTTCAAAAATTTTAGACAATGTTAGCATTTGTTGTAAGGAATTTTTGTGGTACACACCAGGGAGGGTGTGGGGGACGTTGTTCGCGGTTGGACGGTTGATGGGTCGTAGTTGGGCATTGTTCGTAGTTGGACTTCATTCGCAAAAGGGGAGGGGGTGGGCGGTTTCCTGTCACGGTTGGGCGCCATTCATAGTCACAGTAGGGTAGGAGTCGCGCGTGGTAGGCGATTTGCATCGCATGATCTGTGGCATTTTGATCTTGCGCAAATTGAATTTGTAGTGAGACAGTAAGAAGAAACAAAAAATTGTATTTCATATTTCTTTAGTTCTAAAGATTCTAATGTTTTAAACTTTTTAATCATTTTTCAATATCTTTGTTGTTGTTTTACAATTATCTTATTAGATTTTGTGGATTTGAAAGGGTTGAAATTGGAATATCTTAGTACTACTCATTTTTTAATAGTTAAACTTCTCATTTCCTGGTCACATTTATAGGTCCTAAGAAATAGTCCCTAGACGTGTCACAAACCAATGTAAATGAGAAAATTTTCAAGTGATGTCTAGTGTGAAAAAGGAAAATTTTTCAAGTTAAAGGCAACATTTTTAATGACGATTCTTTTGGACTATCGTCGTTATTTCCCTCCCGACTACTTTTAACGACAATACATATTTTAATAGTCTCATTTGGCCAATTTCTAATGAGGCTTTTTTTACCATCGTTGTTATTCAATTACCGGAATGTCACCAATTTTTTTACGATGATTTTGTGTTAAATGTTGTTGTTTATGGTCATCGTTTACTAGTATTACTTTCATTTTTAGTTTTGAAATAACTCTTTAAATTTTTAAATGTCATGAAGAAATATAAATTAAGTTTATATAAGTCACAAGAACTATTTTTTTTAACTAATTAAGTTATTTAGGATTTGAATATTAATGATATGACTTTTGCTATAGAATAAAACCCCTTTAAATATTTTTTATGAAAAAGGGATTAAAAATCATGATTTCAAATTGTGAAAATGGTTAATGTTCTTGTCGATTGACTCTCTCGCAGGTTGACTCTGGTGACAAACTCTAGCTCCGTCTGTCTCTTATGGAATCTGTTTTATCTCTTGTTGCTCTTAAACGTGACTCCATTGAAACAGAGGGAACATTACCTGTTGATTACACTCTGACGATCAAGTCAGTGCTTACTAGAATTTAAGAAGTATCCAGTTTCAGTCTAAAAAACAACGTACTTTTACTTGGGGTCTCAAGCCCTTTTTATAGCTTATCTCTTGTAACAACTTTCTTTCATGAGAATCTAGTCTCAACTGAAAGCATACTCAACAGGAAATATTTTGTTTATGGGCGCCTTCTCTTTAGGTGTTGCAACATAAAGGAATTTATCTCTAAGGAGAGCATAAAATAATAACACAACAACCACCTGGCAGCAGGGCACCAACTTATGTGCCAACATCAGGGGAATATTCTGCTTACGTGGACACCCTACTCATGGTGCAATGTTATCTTTTGTCACGCATGCAACTTAACCACTATGTGCCTTGGAACACACGTACTTAAGTTAAAAGAAACATTTACTTGACCTAGGCACCACATGTACTATACGTACCCCTAAGTTCAAAATTACCCTTTACTAGTAGCCTTATACTAACGTATAGAAAGGTTATCTTAATTATGCCACAATGGGTTTACCAACCAAACTGATCCCAATCACATGGCCCACTTCGCTGGCCCAACAGCCGAGCTGACCTACCTATACCATGCACCGAGACCCGACCACCGAGCACAGAGCCCTAAGTACTCTGTCAAGTACACAAACCCTTTAGGCTCGATCTGAGTTTTCCTAAGCACACAATACAAACATACAAACCATGAAAACTTCTTCCCCTATTTGTCTTCACAAATAGACTCAAAGGAGAAACAAAAACAACACTTAAAATAGAGTTTGTGAGTCAAGAATTCCTAACTCATTTATGAGAAAGAAGAACATGTCCTTTTGCAAAGGTTTAGTGAAAAAATATGCCAGTTGTCTTTTGATTGCAATGAACTTCACCTCACAGTCTCCATTACTCACATGATCTCTTATGAAATGGTGTTGAATCTCAATATGTTTTGTCCTAAAGTGCTGAACTTGATTTTTTGTGAGATTGATGGCACTTATGTTGTCACACATTAGGGGTACTTTGCTGACTTTTAACCCAAAGTCTTCAAGTTGTTGTTTAATCCACAAAATTTGAGCACAACAACTTCTTGCAGCAATGTATTATGTTTCAATAGTGGACTTGCTTCTTGTTATGCTAAGAGATAAGGTTGGAGTCAAGTAGATGACAAATTCCACTTGTGCTTTTCCTGTCCAGTTTGCATCCTGCAAAATCTGAATCAAAGTATCCAACTAAATGTACGGGAGAATGAGAGGGATACCATAACCCAACAGTGGATGTGCCTTTTAGATACTTCAGAATTCTTTTGGCAGCTTTAAGGTGTGATTCTTTCGGATTGGATTGGAATCTAACACAGAGGCATACTGCAAACATAATATCTGATCTGATGGCTGTAAGGTAGAGCAAAGAGCCAATCAAACCCCTATATTTGGATTGATATACTGCAATTCCAGTTGCATCAACATCCATGTAACAGCTTGTGGGCATTGGTGTAGTTGTCTCTTTACACTGCTCCATTTCAAACTTTTTGAGAATTTCCTTGCAATACTTGGATTGACTTAGAAAGATTCCATCCTTTGATTGTTGAAACTGTAGTCCCAAGAAGAAGGACAACTCTCCCATCATTGAAATTTCAGAGGTTGGGCTCGACTACCTTCCTTGGGCTTAGTTTGCCCTGGATATGTGTTGTTGTGCTTCACAGATACTGCTTCCTTTATGCTGATGTGAGCGACAACTCGACGTCGTATTTCAGCAAACGTCACTGCTGGATTCCTAATTAGTGAGTCACTGAATGGCCCTGCCATGACTCCCTATCCGAAGGCGTTGACCATCAGGGGCTCGTCATAGGTCTGGAGCTTCACTGTGAACGCCCCAAACTTGTTCAAATAATTTTTGAGAGACTCACCTTGCCTCGACTTCACATTGAAGAGATCAAATGACACCGGTGGTTGGGCTTTATTCACAATGAATTGTTCCCTGAAAAACTCGGAAAACTGGTCGAAGGAGGTGATGTGGTCGTCAAAAAGGCCAATAAACCATTGCAGAGTTGTACCTGTTATGTACCCATGAAAATTTTGCAATGGATGGCATATATTCCTCTGATAAGTGCCAATGTGTAGTTTTTATGATTGATAAAATTGAACACTTTGGAACTTAATTATTGCTTAATGTAAGAAAATTACCCTAATCTGAGAATTATTGAATCTGATTATATATTTTAAACCAAGAAACAAATGAAGAAATTTAATCTCAATTTTGGTGTAAATTGCAGATGAATATGAAGCATTGAAAGAATTATTCAAGCTGACATTGAAAGAAAGAAAGTAAAAACTTAATTGGATCACAAGAAGATTTAGCTCAAGCTAAAACTGTCCAGAGTTGATTAAAGGTGCAGTACAATTCTAGCCCAGGCTAGAATTGCTAGCTCAAGCTAAAACTGTCCA
>Ga0123342_1008007_pt1 | contig 13602 bp, 13 predicted proteins | sample Turbeawhitnodule_FD_89960 | JGI IMG/M metagenome (GOLD analysis project Ga0123342, IMG submission 89960) | Root nodule microbial communities of legume samples collected from Mexico - Turtle bean Mexico white nodule | ecosystem: Host-associated > Plants > Roots > Nodule | place: Mexico: Nepantla...
AAATGCTGTCAAATTGCAAGTTTCTACTCCCTTGTCTTGTCTCTCTAGGTTAGACACTTTGATCTTCACCTCCACCTTTCTCCAAGTGATATGGCCCAACCAATCACTCTCCATTACCTTTCATGCACCTACAAGGAATCCATAGCTCTATATGAGCCCTCCTTGATCCATCACATCCATTGCTTTCGCCACCCTTTTCAAATCTCTAAGAAGAACAACCGGTCATGAAGTGAAACCCATCATTTGGTATCTAGAGCCAAGTTTCTTCAAGAGATAAGTGTTCTCTTCATTTTATTTTTGAGTCTTCATCATTTTTGTGTTGCCATATGTTGTTTGGTTGTCTTGATGTTTTAATCTTGTGTTTAGTTCATATTGTTGTACGGTTTTATTTTGGTTCAAATTATTCTTGAGCTTCCAAACTATTTTTAGGTTCCATTGAGTATTTTGCGTTGACTATTTTGTTTTTAATTTTATTTGAGTCTTATTGATGTTTTAATCGGTGCAAAGTGTTTGTGGTTGAGTCTTTTTGATTTTTGAATCCATACAAGTTTTGTCAAAGTCATGTTCATCCCACAATGTCATAAATTCCAAGTGGTGCCTTTTATTGTTGATTTGGTTGCTTGATTTTAAATTTGAGTGCAATTTATATTTCTGTTTTTGAAGCTTTGGTGCCTTTTATATTTTCATACTTGTGTGTTAGTTCCATACAAGTTCTTTTCCAATAATTTCCATTGTGTTTTTGAATTTTCCTAGACGTTTTCTAATTCTAAGTTAGAATTTCTCTGTTTTCACTGTTACTGTGTTGAATGGAATCTTTCCCAGAAATCAATTCTGTGGGTGAAAAATTATGAAATTTGGGATTTGAGTAGTTTGATGTGTTGAGAAAAAGTGAAAAAAGAAGTACATCACTGGAAAAACAGTGATGCGGCAGTGATCTTGAAAAAAAATATTACAATTATTTGGCTCATTGTTTTAGTGAAATTCCAACGCCTATTTTGAGCTAAAACATTGAAGTGTATGTGGCTTAAATTTCATCTTCAAATTTGAAGTATTATGCCAACATAAATCTTACAAGTCACGCAAATTTGAAACAAAAAAAATAAATTATGTAGTGCGGTTTTTGGTTTTATTCATCTATTATAGTTCCATTCACTAGGATTCCACTTTGTGAGCCACCTTTTCTTGTGTGCCTTAATTTTTTGTTGTCAATTTTATTGAATACTCTTTCAAGTCATGTCAAATATCAACTCCCTTTGATGTAGTCCTATTTTTTTAAATTGAGTTTTGTTGCTTTAAACTCGTTTGACCTCTTTTTAGTGAAAGTGACCTAAAAAGTGTTTTGCTGAGTATTGAAGTTTGATTGTTGTCGTTTCGTTGTCAAATTAATATGATTCTAGTGTAAACTTGTCTAAAACTAGAGAGATGATAGTATAATTGTGATCAAATGACCCCAAGTCGTCTCCCAACGAATCCAATAGTAAAATCAGTAAATCAGTGTTTAGAATCTATATACAAGCAATAACAATAATAAAAAAAAGGGGGTTAAGATAGTTATGCAGAAAATAAAAAGAGATTGAAACAACAAATAAAAAGCGGTTGATCCCCAAGTTCTTCCACCATTGAATTCTTCACAGGTTCTCTAAAGATTAATTCTTTCTCAATCCTCCAATAGAGTTAAATCAAATTGAACATGCACCGATCTGATTCAACTGAAACTCACTAGTAAAGCATGTGTCTACTGATTTAATCAATACCCACTTTGTTCCATGCGTATACTCCATGGGAATGCTTATCTCCTCTCTCTTGAATCATGCGCCCAAGAAATTAATTAGAACAATGCAAACTAATTAAGAAATCAAAGTTTAAGATAAGGAAGACTCTCAATCATGCGTTCAAGTACAACCTCTCACAAAAACCATTTTTCCAAGAGATTAGACTACTAAAACAACTGATATAGAGAATTAAAAATAGAAACTTTTATTGACCAAAACCTCAGAGCTCAATGGGAAATTACAAAGCAATCAACCAAAAAGGTTTAGCCTTCCATGCAGATTCCAAATAAAAGAATTACAAAGAAGAAAAGAAACTAAGAAAACCTGATGAAGCTCTCTCCTTTCTCCTTGATGCCTGTGTCCTTTTATAGGCTTTTATGCTCCAAGGATCTTGGGGAAATATTGTAGTTTATATTTTGTTAACAGTTTCCAAGTTTCCAGAATTCTTGTATTTTGCAGAAGATTTGCTTCCAATTATGTTTCTGAGATATTGTAGATTTTATTTTCTCTTTCTTCTCCTAAGAATTTGTTTTCTGTTTTGGTTCAAGAAACAATTTGGACTTTTGCTTATTTGGCCCATTCACAAAGGTAGATGCTTCCTCTAGATAATTTACTTTAAAAACACAAAATTATCAATAATAATAGTCAAGGCCTAAATAAACCCAATTATATGAATCTGAATTAAAACAATGGATTTATTTATTATTATAGTTCAATAATCCATGATTAAAGCTATTGAGTGTGAATAAATATATACTCATCAAATATCCCCACACTTATCTTTTTGCACTTCTGGGCAAAACACTCTAAGGTTTAGAAAGAAAAGAAAAATAGTGCAAATAACGAATAGCAAATTCTAAGAATTCATAATGACAGACATGATATAATTTCAAGAAATCAAGGAATAAAGAAAAATGTGAATGGAAATTCCTATATTTTAATATACAAGCATGTAAATGAAATCAAAGGTTGAATCAAAATTGAAAAAACTTTAATGGACACCCTCCAACTCTCAAGTGTTTAGGGTTTGTATTTACACTCAGCACCCATGCATACAAACACTAGCATATGCTTAGCAAGACTCTAATATTCACAACAATCGAAAAAATATGCAATCAAAGATCAAAAGGACTTCATAAGGGATGTAATGAGGCTAAGGTAAAGGTAGGTAAAATGGGGAAAAAAGGCTTAAAAACCATAGAAAAACAAAGGAGCAATGGAGGATAGGTCTAAAAATAAGTGTAAGTATTATGACAATTCAACTCCTTTTTTTATTTCAAGATATAATTTTTTTTTCATATAGTAGACAATCAATCCAATGTATTAAAGGATCCACTCTTATTTTCTTTATTTTGCTTTGCTATTCTTTTTCTTGTTGTATTCCTTTATTTTATTTTTTTTATCCCTTTTCTTTTCTTTTTCTTTCTTTAAAAATGAAGATGTAAACTATGAAAATGAGATACACCCCCACACTTATTCAAAAACCTATTCCCAAATAATTTCAAAGCTCTTTTATCTTCTAAGGTAGGGACAAACATGGTTTTTCTCTAGTACCCTGGTAAACTATGTAACAAACCTATTATGATGTAGAAGTCTTGAAATAGTGGATGAAACTGGGGAAGAGGCCCAAGCTCAGGCCCTAGTTCAGGCCCAACAACTAGGTCCATGACAAAGAGGATTCAAGAAGATTGAGATTCTGCTACTGATGACAGAGAAACTTTTCTTTATATGTTCAAAGAGGACCACAAGAAGTAAAGCCCAAGCCATGGGAGCTAGTTTCTTTATTTATAATTTCAGTAGAATAGGGTTCCTTTAGCATAATAGGGGAGGTGTGCTTATCATTGTAGCTTGAGTAGAGCCATTTAGGGTAGGAAGTTAACCTAGCTTATAGAACTTTGCTTTTATGGTGCAACATTGACTTTAGTCAATCCCTAGCAACCTCTCTTTTGTGTATTTCCCATCCTACCCTTGCTCATTGCTCTCCAAGGCACCATCTCCTATAAATAGGGTGCTTTGACTCATGTTTTGTGTACAGGCCAGACCTTGGTCATTGGACATTGGACATCGATGGACTGATAGTAATAGTGGGTCACGTAAGCTGGGTCCCATAGATTGCATGAGTTAACATGGGTTAACACCCAAATATCAGAAAAGACTTAAGTCACGAGAGGATTATGCATGGGGTGTGTATGGTACATTCGGGTACGACGCAAGCAAGTGTTCCTTGGAGGTGCTAAGGCCCGTTAGGGTTTCCAGGGAAAGATTGCATGCATGGCACGTGAATAATTAGGGCACCTGCATAACAGATGATGCCGCAAGTGCTGGTATGTGAATAGGTACCTTGGTGGCTACGCTATTCGGTCTTTGCACTCCAGAAAAAGGAAAGTCTTATGCGTCAGATTATGCTAAGATTGTGTGATAGTGGCGCAAGGACATTCTCCTAGGAACCCTAAGCCCACTAAGAGACGTGGGAGCATTGCATAAGTAACCCTAGTTACAACCTATAAATAGGGTGGTAAGAACCCTAGCAAGGTACGCCATTTCTAAGACTGAAACTGCTTTACACACATTACTATTTCTTTAGCCCTTACTGACTTGAGCGTCGGAGTGCAAACGACCGCTAGGGCGCCCTTTGTGTTTGCAGGAAAGTGTTCTTCAACCCAAGGAACTTCGATTCTCAGGTGGAGACAGGCGGGCAAGAGACTGCCGTTCGAGTCAACCGACAATTGAGTCAACCGACGAGAACATTCGGCGCCCACCGTGGGACCCGATAAAACTAGGTCCCATCCACAATCGTGTTGAGAGCCACCAACAACATGAGGAGCACGAGACATGGATCTGCTGAGCCCTCAGGAGAGGACAACGTCTCCATGCAACAACTCATGGAGACCATACACACCCTTTAGGAGGTGGTAGCAGCTTCCAGAGTTGACCAGGATCGTTTCCATGTTGAAGAGCTACGCAAAACCAATGAGGACTGTACAAGAATTTGTAGAACGTAGGAGAACGTATTGTGGATGAGCGAGCCCTACCGCTGCCAGTTAAGGCTCCCCCCATGCCGTTCTCTCAGGTGATCATGGATACCAGCCACGTCCATGGGCCCGAAGGTCACCTTCACAGGTGTAGAGGACTCAGAGGCGCATATCACAACGTTCTACACCCAAATGATGTTTTCAGGAGGTTCCGATGTCGTGTACTGTAAGCTATTCATGAGTACGCTGGTAGGTGCAACGTTGGACTAGTTCGTCAGTCTCCCTGACGGACACATTACTTCATTCGACCAATTCTTAATGTTGTTCAGAGAACAGTATATTGTCAACAGGGCTCCCTCACCGATCTTATACGATCTCTTTGATGTAAAACAGTACCAAGGAGAGTCCTTGAAAGAGTTTTTAAACAGGTTTGGGGTACAAGTGGTGAGGCTACACACCAAGGACGAAGCCATGACGATGCATGCCTTCACCAAAGGATTGCTACCAGGACCCTTCAGCGACTTGCTGATTAGATGCTGCCCAAAGACATTTTGCAAGATCAGGCGTTGGGCCATGGCACACATCATTGCAGAGCATCGGGTCATAGAAAAACACAGTAGCGTTGGCCCTGTCCGACCTCGGGGAACAGGTCATCCTCAGCCCATGAGGGTACTTGAGGCCACGACGGAAACAAAGGCCCCAAGAGCACAACTGCCTTATGAAGCAAGGAAGTCCCAAACTAGGAGCACAACACACGGTCTGAACGTTATAGTGGGCCACGTAAGGTGGACCCTAGAATTATACTAAGTTAACATTTAAGACATCAGATATGAGGGAAGTCTAAGTCACAAGGGATCCATGCGCGTGGTGTGTATAGCGCATACAGGCGCGACATGAGAGAATGATCCTTGGAGGCACTAACGCCCATTAGGGTTAGGGTTTCCAAGGGAAGCTGCATGCATGGCACGTGAATACTTAGGGCACCCACAGAAATAGATGGCGCCAGAGATTAGGTGCACAAGTTGGTACCCAGGCGGCCACTTTGTTATTCATTGCGCTCTAATTAAGGGAAGTTCTATGTGTCAGATACGCTACGATTATGTAAAGAGCGGCGCAAGGACGTTTCCCAAGGAACCCTAGACAAGGGTAACCGCACAAAGATAAACCCTAGTTTCAACCTATATAAAGGGAGCCAAAAACCCTAGCAAGGTACACAGTTTCTAAGATTGAACTACTTTATACACTTGGTGTTTCTTTGCCCTTATACTGACTTGAGCATCGGAGTGCAAACGACCGTCAAAGTGCCCTTTGTCTTTCCAGGTGAGATATTCTTTGATCAAGGAAGAACGATTCTTAGACGGAGATAGGAGACCATGCAACAACTCATGGAGACCATGTGCACCCTCCAGGAGCTGGTGGCAACATAGCGCTGAAATATCCGCATCACAGGCTGACAACGAAGAACTGCGCAAAACCAACGAAGAACTGCGCAGAGATTTGCAACAAGCGGGAGAATGCGCAGTGGACGAACGTGCCCCACCTGTACCACCTAAGTCATGTCCCATGACATTCTCTCAAGCGATCATGGATACAGCGTTTCCAACCACGTCTCTGGGCCCAAAGGTCACCTTCACAGGTGAAGAGGACCCAGAGGCCCATCTCACAGCGTTCCACACTCAGATGATGCTCACAGGAGGGTCTGACGCTGTGTACCGCAAGTTGCTTATGAGCACGTTGGCAGACGTGGTGTTGTAGTGGTTTGTCAGCTTCCTTGATGGACACATCACTACCTTCGACCAGTTCGCGACGCTGTTCAGGGAATAGTACCTTGTTAACAGGGCCCCCATTCGACTCTCTTATGATGTCTTTGACATTAAGCAGTACTAGGGGGAGTCCTTGATGAGGTACTTGAACAGGTTTGGAGTCCAGGTGGTAAGATTGAAACCCACGGATGAGGCCATGACGATGCACGCCTTCGTCAAAGGAATGCTGCCAGGACCTTTCAGTGAATCGTTGCTAAGGTTCTACCCAAAGATGTTCACTGAGATCAGGCGTCGGGCTTTGGCGCACATCGCTGCGGACGGATGAATCACAGAGAAACGCGATCTCGTCATTCTTGTCCGACCTCGAGCAGCAGGTCGACTGCAGCTCATGAGGGTGCACGAGGCGACCACAGAGAAGAAGGATGTGAGGAAACCCTACGAACAGTCCCAAGCAGGGACACGCACGCGAAGGGACCTGCCCCCGAAACATAATTTTCGTATAAAGCTCAGGGAGCTGATCGCTATTCCAAACATAGCGGCAAGGTTGAAGGTACCCGTGAAGACTGACAGGAAGATGGGGCCCAACAAGAACGCTTGGTGCGAGTTTCACCAAGCACATGGCCACTATATACGCAATTGCTTGGCCTAGGCACACAATTTGGACGAGCTAGTGAAGAGCGACTTCTTGAAGGACTACCTCCAGGAGCCGCAGAACGATCAGGTGTTGGTGGTCGCGGGAGCAGATCAAGGGCACGAGGTGCCGATTCATGGTGAGATCAACACCATCTCTGGAGGGTTCTCAGGAGGAGGATGCACTGCCTCCCAGCGGAAGAAGTACACGCGAGAGGTGATGGCAGTAGACGTTCAGGAGGTAGATCAGACTTCCGATGTCAACCTCATCTTCACCGAGGCCGACCACTAGGATGTCATACCCCATGACAATGACCCGGTGGTAATTTTGTTACTAACAACAAGAAGAAGAGTGCATCGCGTCCTCGTAGACCAAGGAAGTTCGGTCGACGTGATGTTCTGGTCGACCTTGAACAAGTTGCAGTTATATCTAGACCGGTTGAGGCCCTATATTGGGTGCTTGTATGGTTTCGTTGGAGACCAAGTGGAGGTGCGTGGGCATATAGAGTTGAGGACGACCTTCACGGATGGCACAACTTCACGCACTACCAACATCAGGTATCTTGTCATTAACACCCCATCAGTCTACAATATACTGTTAGGTAAACCTGCTTTGAACAGGATTGGAGCGATTGCCTCTACGAGGCATATGAAGATGAAGTTGTCTTCCCTTGAGGGTACGGTGATCACCATCAAGTCTAACCAGAAAGAGGCTAAAAAATGTTACATAAATAACCTCAAGACTAAGAGAGGGGTGTTCGCTGTTACTACCTAGCCTCCAAGGGAAGAAGGGGTCACCCGTGCAGAGGTTGCCCGGGAGAGACGACTCGAACTCGCCAAAGACGTGCTGGAGCGAGAGATCAGAGGAAAAATGTTCAAGCTTGGCAAGTCCTTAGGCCAAGGTTTGTAGGATCAGATTGTTGAGGTCATAACGCGACACCTTGACGTGTTTGTGTGATCTGCCTCTGACATGCCCGGCATAGACCCTGACTTCCTGTGTCATCGTCTCACCATGGACCCCCAGGTCCGACCTGTTCGCCAGAGAAGACGAAAGTTCAACGAGGAGAGGCATCAGGTCATCCGCGAGGAGTCAGAGAAGTTGCTGAAGGCTGGCCACATTAGGGAGATTCAGTACCCTGAATGGCTGGCCAATGTGGTACTAGTGAAGAAGGCTAGCGAGAAGTGGAGAATGTGTGTTGACTTTACAGACCTTAATAAGGCATGTCCAAAGGACTACTACCCGCTACCCAATATTGATGCGTTGGTGGACAGTGCGTCCGGGTGCAAATTGCTCAGCTTCTTGGATTCCTTTTCTGGATACAACCAGATCATGATGCACCCTAGGGATGAGTGCAAGACAACATTCATGACAGAGCTGTCTTGTTATTGTTATAAGGTGATGCCCTTTGGGCTGAAGAACGCAGGCGCCACCTACCAGAGGCTGATGGACAGAGTTTTAGCGCCCATGTTAGGGTGGAATGTCCAAGCGTATGTAGATGACATGGTGGTCACCTCCCGGCAGAGGGAGCAGCACGTAACAAACCTGGAAGAGCTATTCACCATAATAGCCAAGTACAGGTTGAAGCTGAACCCAGAGAAGTGTGTGTTCGGGGTAGAGGCAGGCAAGTTCTTCGGGTTCCTACTCACTAAGCGTGGCATAGAGGCGAATCCTGAGAAGTGCTTTGCGATAATAGCCATGAGGAGTTCGATCTCCGTTAAAGAAGTGCAATAGTTGACAGAGCGCATGGCCGCTCTGTCCATATTTGTATCGGCAGGAGGAGATGAGGGGCATCCTTATTTCCAGTGCCTGAAGAGAAACAATAGGTTCGTATGGACCAGAGAATGCGAAGAGGCGTTTGTAAAGCTGAAGGAGTACCTGGGCAGTCCACCAGTGTTGTGCAAGCAAAAACTAGGTACCCCACTCTGCCTATAATTCGCAGTTACAGAGAAGGCGATCAGTTCGGTTTTGCTGCAAGAGCAGGACCAGGTGCAGAAACCGATCTACTTCGTCAGCAAAGTGTTACAAGGGCCAGAGGTGAGATACTAGGCCTTAGAAAAAGCGGCTCTGGCTGTAGTATTCTCAGCGGGAAGACTTCGCCACTACTTCCAGAGCTTCACCGTAATAGTGATGGCAGACCTTCCAATTCGCAAGGTCTTATAGAAGCCAGATGTAGCAGGCAGGATAGTGCGATGGGAGGTGGAGCTCAAAAAGTTCGATGTGCAGTACGAGCCTAGAGGCCTCATTAAAGGCCAGGTTTACACTAACTTCGTAGTATAACTCTCCTCGGTAGCCACGCATCAAGAAGGAGCAGGTTTCAGATGGATACTCTCTGTAGATGGTTCCTCCAACCAACAAGGTAGTGGGGTTGGTGTCATCTGGAAGGACCAGATGGGTTGCTAATTGAGCAGGCCCTACGGTTCGCTTTCAAGGCCAGTAACAACCAGGCAGAGTATGAGGCCCTGATCGCTGGGATGTTGTTAGCAAAGGAGATGGGTGCGAAAGGTCTGCTGGCGAAGAGTGACTCCTTGTTGGTCACTGGTCAGGTCACGGGGGAGTACCAAGCTAAAGACCCTCAGATGGCCGCATGCCTACAGTACGTCCATGTTCTGAAGGAGATGTTTGAGGTGTTCGAGTTAGTCCACGTGCCCAGGGAGCAGAATGCCCGAGCACACTTGCTTGCAAAGCTCGCCAGTTCGGGCAAGGGGGCAGGTAGAGGACAGTAATTCAGGAGACCCTGAGTTCACCTCGAACTACCGCTAACAATATGGCAGAAGTCCAACAGATAAACACATCGGAAGGAGTAAGGGGGAGTCATCGGTCCATAACGCATGAGACGTTGAAAACGCCCAAGATAAGCGTGCACCCGGTTACTGGGGAGATGTCGTCCCAGGTTCACCAAGTCTAAATAGGAGAAACCTGGATGACACCCTACCAACACTATTTGGTTGATGGAATACTCCCGCTAGAGCCTGCAGAGGGCAGAAAAATCAAGAAAAATTCGAGCAAGTACACCTTGATCGATGGAAAGTTGTTCAGGCATGGGTTCACCCACCCTATCCTGGTGTGTGTAAGTGGCGAAAAGTGCACGCGCATTATGGCAGAACTACACGAGGGGATATGCGGTATCCACGTCGGCGACCGATCTCTCTCTTCGAAGGCCGTTCGTGCGAGATATTATTGGCCAACCATGAGGGAAGATTGCACGACGTACGCACAACGGTGCAAACAATGCCAGCAACACGCCGACTGGCACAAAACGCCCCCAGAGGAGCTGAGGTGGATTTACAGCCCATGGCCATTTCATACTTGGGGGATCGACATTCTAGGGCCCTTTCCTTTAGCAATGCGGCAGATGAAGTGCCTCGCCATAGAATACTTCACAAAGTGGATAGAGGTTGAGCCAGTAGCGCAAATCACAACCCACAAAATCCAACACTTTGTGTGGAAAAACGTAGTATGCTGCTTAGGAATCCTAAAGAGGTTGGTGTCTGACAATGGTACCCAGTTTGCGAGTCAGCAATTGGGCAAGTTATGTACAGAGCTGGGAGTAAAGCAGGTGTTCGTGTCATTCGAACACCCCCAGACGAACGGGCAGGCCGAGTCTACGAACCGAGTTCTGCTCAGAGGTCTGAAGAGAATACTAGATAAAGCCAAAGGGACCTGGGCAGAAGAATTCCCGAGAATTGTGTGGGCTTACCACACTACACCCTAGTCCACAACCAGAGAAACACCCTTTAGCTTGGTGTACGGTTTGGACGCGCTGATTCCAGTAGAAATTCAGGAGAACTCGCCACGCTTCCAGAACTTCATTGTCGAAGAGTCCAATGAAGAGAGGAAGGTGAATCTGGACCTACTGGACGAAGTAAGGGAGGAAGCAAGGATGAAGGCTAACCTGGTGATGCGAAAGGCCCACCCATACCAGCTAGAAAAAAAGTTGTCTCCCAAGTGGACTGGTCCTTTCAGAGTAACAGAGGCCTTTGGGAATGGAGCATACAGGCTTGAGACGTTAGAAGGTGGCACGATCCCTCGTACTTGGAAGGCGACCAATCTTAAGTTTTATTTTAGTTAAAGTTTTGCATTGTACACGGTTTAAGGGGACACTCTTTTTCCCTCATAAGGGTTTTTTAACGAGGTCACCCTAATAAAATTTCAGTTATTCAGTTAAGAAATGTGTGTGCAGTGCAGTTAATGAACCTCCCTTGAAGTGATACACCAAGAGCAGAGGTAGTTTGGTTCCCCAATGAACCCCCTCTTGTGTAAGTTCACCAAGGCGAAGAATAGTATGGTTCGCCAGTTAATGAACCTTTCCCTTGAAGTAATACACCAAGGTCGGGAATAGTATGGTTCCTCGGTGGGCCTCCCTCTTGCGTAAGTTTACCAAGGCTGAGAACAGTATGGTTCAACCGTTAAAGACCTGACCCTTGACTTTTACAGCAAGGTTGCAGTCACTTCAGACCTGTCCCTTGACTTCGTTCAACAAGGATGAGGTCGGTAAGAGCCGTTCACTCGAGTTAGAAACACCAAGATGGGAGCAGTATGGTTCCTCAAGGAGCCTCCCTCTTGTGCAGGAACTCCAGGGTCGAACAGCATGGTCCACCGGTTAAATTCAGTCTTACCCTCGTTATGCAAGGTCGAGATCGGAAGGATGCACCTCTCCCTTGTTTGTAAGCAAAGGTCGAGAGCAGTGTGGTTCACCAGTGCTACCAGCAAGACATTCCCGTCAATCTGAAAGGGGTAGGGATGAGATCAGCAGGAAGCCATACCTTGCAAGAAGAAGATCAAAACAACAAGAGGAGTTTATCCTTGAAACAACAAAGGCTGAGACTGTTAAAGGATCTGAGCACGTATCATGCCTTGAAGAGAACAAAGGGCAAGATATAAAATGTGTGAAGTTAAAACGTCCTACCTAGGAGGCAAACCTTTGTCGAAAGCGTTGTTAGTCGAAGTCAATGAAAGTAAAGGCAACAAAGTGATCGTGACAAAAACGACTCAAGAAAATGCAGAAGCTAAGAAATATTTATATAAATATTTACAAAAGTACGAGTCATCAAGAAGACAAAATTACAAGGTGGCTACTCTCTAAGCACGAGTTGCCCACCAACAACACACTTGGACTCATTGAAAGGGGAAAGATCCACCTCAGGATGCACACAGGCAAACTTAGCTATGGCATCTTGGAACCCTTCGTCATAAGCGTCGACAACATTGTTGTTGAGCTCCTCTTCCGTCTTCTTGAAAAGCTCGATCTTTTCAGGCAGTTCCCCTTCCACCTGTCCTAGCTGGACTTCTCGTTGGGTGGCCCTCTCCTCCAACCTCACCATCTTGGACTGCATTCTCTCAACCTTCTCCTTCAGGTCGACCACCTTATTGCGAAGAGGCAAGATCTTCGCTTCCAATTGGACAGCCTCTTGGAACTTCTCAAAGAGAAGCTTCTTAACGTCCTTCTCGGATTGACGAAGGCTTGCCAGCTCCTGGTACATGGCGGTTTCACAGTTGGAGAAGGCTTTGGTTTTAAGAGCTAGCTCCTCCCTTAGCTTTGCTACCTCAGCCTGTGCATCTTGTGCCTCTTGTGCCTTACTCAGCGCAAGGTCGGACGCGACGAGGAAGTCTCCAAGACCCTGAGCCACGCGGTCTTGGAGGAGGTTGCCACCGAAGCTTTCCACCATCTCCTTGTCTTGAAAGAGTTTGAGTGCTTGTTGGAGAAGGGCAGGGAGCTTGGGAGGGGGAGGCGTTTGCTTATGTTCAGGGGCGCTCTTCCCCCCACCTTCATGAACAATAAGGTCGTGCGGGGAGGAAGCGCTTGGGGGGTTATCCCTGAAGGCTGGGGTGAGCCCGCCAGATGCAGAGTGAGAGGGCGCCACGACTTCGCCCACCCTCGGTCTCTAAAAGACGAGGCTCGTGCAGGTGTCCTCGTCCTCCAAATCAGTGGCCAGCGCCACCACCCCTTTCTTCCTGTTGTCGAAGGGGCTGGTTCAGTTGTGTTGGGGGCAGAGGTGACAAAAGGAGGAGGAGTTGTGGGTGTTGAAGTGCCCACACCAGCAACGACCGTGATATAATTCCAATAACTTGATAGGGATATGATATGAACATGTTATGGATTCAACAAGAGTTGGAATATGATTAGACACTTTTTAAGAATTGGATCAATGTTCTTAAACATTCAAGAACTCACCAAAACACAAGTAACCAAGTCAAACTCACATAGAAACCCATTTTGAACTACAAACCCATGGATAGAAACTCAAGAACACAACATATAGCATTTATACCCATGGAGGACGTGACCAAAACAGCAAGAACAACCAATTTGCACCGATTAAAATTGAATATAAGTGCAAGACATGAAAGAGGACATCATAAGGAAGAGATTGCACCGATTGAAAGTGAAAACAAACAAGTAGAACAAAAATGGGTAATTTGGAATGAAGGGAAAATGGACTTATGTGGATGAAGCTCTTGGAATG
>Ga0123342_1008008_pt1 | contig 13601 bp, 8 predicted proteins | sample Turbeawhitnodule_FD_89960 | JGI IMG/M metagenome (GOLD analysis project Ga0123342, IMG submission 89960) | Root nodule microbial communities of legume samples collected from Mexico - Turtle bean Mexico white nodule | ecosystem: Host-associated > Plants > Roots > Nodule | place: Mexico: Nepantla...
AAATTCTTATCCATTTTAAGCTTGTTCTTCACATCTTGTATCTCCTTCATTTGTCTCTGCAAGGCAAACAAATTATGTTAAACCAACCAGGGCCATAGGCATAAGATAGTAAGCGATGCATTGTCCACAAGGAAAAAATAATTCTTCAAAATGCTCCACCTTATATAGAGCATTCCAGCATGTATTAAACTTCGCATAATGCAGTACCCATTCAACAGATATCTGGTACTCTACTGTATTGGGCTGAGAGCAATGTGATGTTGATACTGCATTTCTCTGTAAAAGCAGGAAACACGCAATTTAAATCATATTTTCTAATATGTGGGGTGTAAAGGTAATCAATGAATTGGGTTAGTAAGGCTACCATCTCCTGGTGTTGCCTTTGAAGCGCAGTTCTGTCAATGACCAAATGGCCACTGAATTTTCTCTTATTGTCAGGCTCACAGAGAGTTCCCTTAATGGTACTGACAATCCTGTAGAAAATCTATGAACAGTACATATTATGCAGTAAAAAATGACTTTGAAGACCGACTTTGGAAACAAAGGGGTTTTTGCTAAGAGCAAGAGAATAATGATTATTGCACAAACTGGATATTAAAGCCATTCAGCTGCAAGCTTAATACTCTAGGATGACATATCAAATTTTGTTTTTTCATCTTTACTAGCAATAATTTGAATAAAAATTCAAGTATATGCAGCACCTTCCGGGATTGCTTAAAAATAATGCAGTTAGTGGGCAGAGCTTCCTATTTGCTAAATATTCAACATCATAATATAATGTTTCACGAGGTTGCAGGTGTTAGATTACCTTGATGCCATCAAAGTTCTTAAATAGAAGAAATTATCACTGAAACTAATCATGAAACTTAGAAAAGTAATTCAACATAAAAAACAAAACAGATGCAATACCTCCCTTCTCCAAGACAAAGGCATCTTTTGTTTAACTCAGATATTGCAGATTCAGCTTCACCTTTTGTTTTAAAAATAACAAATGCTCTACCTGTCAGTAGATAAGAAAACACAATAAATGGAGGATCTAAAAAGTCAAAACATTTACATGTTCCACTGAATTGTTAGGTCTCCATTCTATTTACATGTACTGGAACTCGGGATCCATTCTATCATCCTTGCCTCAACCTTTGCTTTGAGAGCACACCAAACAAGATCCTGAACAATTGAGGAAAAAGAAATTAAGAAACAAGACCACTAGACCACTAGACACATACCATATTAATTTAAAATCTAAACTTAAACCTCCTCTTAGGAAGAAGAATAATTCATCTGACAACCGATTGTCCCATCACATCCATTTAAGTTTCAATTGCTTGATAATTGTCTAGTCATGCATAGCACATCCACACACAACTATAGGATATTTTAAGTAGGACAATAATCAGAGAACCTGATGGCAAAGGTGTAAGGAAATTGATCTAAGTTTTAGTAGCTTATATTTTTATTCAAATGTCGATGAATAATTGTTCCTTTCGATTTTTTTTTTAATTTCCCATTGATTTCTAAAGATATTTTTTACTTATTTCCACAAGTAGAAAAGATATATTTCTTTAAAAATTGAATTTCATTAGTGAAATTAATAAAAGTATTATTTTATTTCTTCAACTAATATGCCTAGACGTTTTTGAATATATTGCAAATAATATTTATATACAATACATAATTTAAAAAAATGATAGGTTGAAGTGTGACTGAGATTCAGAGGAGAAGTTTAAAAGGAAAAGGCATTCGTATATGGTCCTCTCCTCCTAACCATATCACATCTTCAAATCATAAAAAAAAATCATCAAAATCAGGGCTCACACTTAGCAATCCACATGTTTCAAATGACTTGTCATGATTCAAATGACTATAGCTCAATTAATTAATAAAAAGAAAACAATTATCAAAACATTGACCATTCTCACTTTAATCTTCTCATTTTATAGATTGACTTGTTCATTAAATTGTTCGTAACAAAGGTAAGGGAGAACTTACGAAGCAGAAGTGTCCGATAATTTGATACCAAAGTCCTAATCCGGCACCCACAAAATAACACATTTTTCATAATATACATTGGATGCAGGTGCTGCCAAAGTGCTGTTGTAGTGTAGGGTAATCTTCTTTGGGGTGTGTAATGATGTAGATAAGTCATCTAATGGTTATCTTGTTTTAAATCATATGAAGGACTGATTTTTGTAAATGGGTCCTGATACCCTGAAAATTCCTCTTAATTTAATTTATATTTATTGCTGATAAAAAAAAAAATAACATTGGTCTGCGTAGTTGTGCATTTTAGCCCTTAGGGGTATTACCTTGCATTAGAAATATAAAAGATTGCAGCAACTTCTTCTAAGTACCAAAACAATAACTTTTGTATCTAAGAAGCATTAATAACTTATCATCACCTGAGCTCTTATTACTGCACTTTTCTTGTCTTGCTCTGCTTAGCTTCAATTGCAGTAGTAATGAGATAGATGTTTATCATCAGTGTGTCACCTTACACAGATGGCTCTCATTTGTGATAACCAAGTTGTCCTTCATATTGTTTCAAATCCAGTATTCCAGGACAGAATCATTGAAATTGATTGTCTTGTCACTTAATTAAAAAAGGATTTTATCTGGAAACATTCCAAAAATCAATTGTGGGTCCTAGAATTGATTATATATCTAACAATCTTCCGAGCATGAGTTATATGTTGTATACAGAGTGTTAGATGTATTCTATATATGGGCTTGAACCCATCTCTATGTAATGATAAGGCACGCTATGTATTACATGTATGTGTGTGTTTGTGTTTATCTGCTCAACACATGCAGTGATTCCATCACGGATGACACTATCATTTTTCTCTACAGGTCCCAATGCTAGGCCACTAGTTTAGAATTTATTCAACTAGATGAAAGAAACAACATACCAACAGATCCATATTATTATTAAATCTTATAATTTGAACTTGGCAAGGTAACTTAACTTAATGCACCAAAAACGAATCTTGCAAACAACATCCATGCGTCTAGATTGAAGTAGAAATAGCATGTCTAGAATAGTAAAATAAACTAATATGAATTCATTTTACAACCTGTTGATAGTTGTTTCATGTCAATGGTCAAACATAATGAAACAAATCTCACATAGGTTATGTGCAATTTGTACATGGGTTGATCATCTTCAAGTGTAATTTAGATTAATTTGATTATTCAGACTAATTATTCGTTTATGTGCAATTTATACATGGGTTGGATCATCCTAAAGTGATTCTTGTTATTTATTTTTTATGACTAATAAAAAAACTAACTCCTTAATGGGGTATGATTATTTTTGTAGTATGATAATTTATTAATATTTTCTGTAATTGATTATTCACAATGCTCTCTATATCAAAACAAATATTCTTATATGAATGTTCAAGAGTAGGTTTAATTTGATTTTTTTTTAATTTTTTAATAAAAAATTAAATTAATAATATATAATGGAGTTAGTTTTTTTTTTATCAACAATAAAAAAATAAAAAAATAAATAAGAATCACTTTAGAGTGATCCAACCCATGTATAAGATCGCACACTATAATTCAAATTTTTTAAATATAAAAGCATTTTAAAAAATATTGCATAAAAAAAATCAATGGCTATGTTTATTATGTAAATTATTATTATTATTAATCTAAAAATAGTATCTTATAAGAAACTCTATGTGTTTGTTAAACTAATTGGTCGTAATCAATTAATGTTTTTTTAATAATATTTGGATGAGATGATATTTTTTAGTATGATATTCTTATATATTTAGATACATGTATAGGAAAAATAGATGCAAATCAAAACTTTAATTATTTTTAATCAAGTTTTCTAACAATTTTTATACTTATACTTTTATTTTAATTGAAATATGAGTAAAATTTTAATTTTTCAGTAGAAATAATTTTTTTTATAATTAATAAAATTTTAATTTTTAAATAAAAAAATTTCTTATACAGCTGACCACAGATCCACGAATAGCCATAAGCCCAATGAAAAAGAAATAATTTTTTGCAACTTATATTTCCCAGTGCTACGTTGATGTGCAAAGCAAAACATAGCAAGAAGCCATGTCATATTACCTTCCATTGACAATTCACTTTTTTTTCCTATATTTATCATATAACTCTTAATATTATTATAAATTTATTTTTTATTCTATTTTTTTTAAAACTAGAGTTGTATAGTCAAAAGTATCATTTTTGTTACTAAAACCATTGGTAATTTAAAATTATTCAAAATAGTGATTAAATTATTCAAAATTAATGTAAAAATTATAAGAAAATGTGTTACCTAGATACATTCTTATAACTCTTAATAAAGTAATATATTATTTTTTTAATTAAAACACATTCCTTAAAATAGTCTTGAAAGGATATATATACCTATAATTGTAAAAACGAAAAACGTTACGAAACAAAAGATTTCACTTAGTTTGTTTTGTTTTTACTAGTTAGCATTTTATACTATATAACTCAATCTCATCCAACCAGGATGGAAAACAAAGTCTCTCTAGCATCTCATTAGGATCTTTAATATCACCATTATGGTAAAAATCACTATGAAAGTGAGATTACAAAGTCTTTCTAGGATTTCTAATCTCACCATTATGGTGGATATATTCTCTCCATTTTCTCTCTATGTTGCTCTTCTCACTTGTTTCATTACTTCATCATTCTCTTTCTCAGATGTTCCTTTATATAGAGGATAAGATGAAGGCTTCTTCATAAAGATATTAATGCTCATTACATTTTCAAAAGATAGTTACAATTTCTAAAAAATCTTTTTAATGGCCATCATTGAATATGTTAAATGGATCGATTACCAATATTAATTGGTCATAATCTCCCATTAAATTAAGGAGGGTTTACATCCCAATAAATAAATGACTAGGAATTAAGAAGAACTACCTCAAACGAAAGGCTCATCAGAGTTCATCCAGATCACACTATAAATGCTAAACGCAATATTCCTGATTACATTATAAATGTTGACGCAATATTCCTGATTACGCTATAAATATTTCCTATGCCCTAATTTATTTGCCTAATATGTTTTATTATATTACATAAATGCTCTGATTATATTACATGATATTTAGATTTTATGAAAAGTTATCATAATATGACACATTGATGCCTGAAGGAATCAGAGTAAAATATCCAAGCAAGTTCACGAAGGCTTATAAATAGACAACCACCCAGAAGGAGTATCTCAACTCACATCTTTGCACTGCATTCACTACATACATCATATTTTGTACTCTTACTGACTTGAGCGTTGGTGTGTAATCACAGGAGGAGCCCCCTCTTTGTTCCCCGAAGGTTAAGTCAGACCAGCTTGGAGGGAGATCATGAGGAGCTCATCCAGACTCCGACTGACCTCGAGCCAGCGAGAACAAAGAGATTCCCAACAATTCTCCCCCCCTTAATGGACTTAATTGAAGGGTATCAATAATTCAGCTTCCCCAAAATAGTGTTACCAATATTAGTTGGTCATAATCTCCTATTAAATTAAAGGAGGGATCTCTAACAATTCTCCCCTTTCTGACTTAATTGAGGGTATAATTCAACTCCCCATAACAGTGTTACCAATGTTCATTGGTCATGATCTCCCATTAAATTAAGGAGGGATCTCCAACATCACTGTTTGAGGCTTGCGTTCTGACGGGGTTGAACTGCACTTGGGAGTGACATGATAAAGAATGAACTGCACTTTCTGCTCATCACTAAGATGGTTGAGAGCCCCATATTTGAGATTCTGGAAAGCATTGTCGGTGGGTGTGAGAAGGATGAACCCTTGGGAGTTTGAATTGAGTTGATTCTTGATTTGGGTTAGTTGTTGTGAGTCACTCAAGAGACGGATAAGGATCGTGTATCGGCCACTTTATTGGAGCATGAGAACGAGAGATTTTTAAGGAAGGTGGTGTGTGGAGAATGGAAGGATTTTTAAGGATAATGATACATTGACAACTCACATTTTTTATATAATCATATTATAATTCTCAATATTATTATTTTTTGGCGTTGGTGTTTGGGTGCTGAGACTTTGTTGGCATGCAATAGAAATAGCGATAAGAAATGACTTAGTTGAGAAATAAGAACCAATAAGAAATGACTTAGTTGAGAAATAAGAACCAGAAAATGTACAAAAACAAAAAGTTAAAGGGAAGATAATAGGACATGGATACGAAGGGGAAAACTTTTTCTTAACGGCACAAATAGTAACTAGAATACACTTCACATCTCTTTATAATAATATAATAATATTTTAAATTAAAAAATAAAATAAAAAGTATTAGAATATTAATTTATTATTATATAAGATGTATATTTTCACTGTTTATGTGTTAATATATCATGGACATCTTGTGAAGAATCGTCTCTTGTTAAGAAAGAGAAACATATTTCCAATTACAAAACTTAATAATGCAGAATTCGGAAGCTACTTAGATGTGATTTCTTAGATCACTCCTGCGTTATTTATTTAATTTCCAAAATTCACTACTTTAATTCGGTAAGACGTTATTTTAAGATTCACAACTTTAAGATTCCAATTACAGAATTTTTCATGCCATTTTTTAGTATTTTATTATTTGATACATTATTAGTATAGAGATTGTTATATTATTATTGTAAAGTGATAAAATATTGATATAATGGTTCTTCATATGATCATGTTGGCACTCAACAACCGTTTGAGGCTTTTAGATGTGTGCACATGAAAATTTTGTTGAAGAGACAGAAGAGACCGATATTTCATGGGCGTTGTTTTCGCCGGTTGACTCGTTTTGCCGGTTGACTCCAACAGTTGGTTGTGTCTTCTTCATCAAGAAACCTCTCACTTGTAAAGACAAAGGGGTGCCCTAACGGCAGTTTGCAATTCGTCCGACGCTCAAGTCAGTATTAGGGCAAAGAAATAATAAGTGTATAAAGTAGTTTCAGTCTTAGAAACTGTGTACCTTGCTAGGGTTCTTAGCACCCTTTATATAGGTTGAAACTAGGGTTTACCTCTTTACCCGAAATGGGCCTTTCTGATGGGGCGAATCCATCACTATTGTTACCCTACTCTTAGGATAACCTAGCGCGTGGGTTCCCTAACTGGAGTGCAACCTCTGGCGGGGTGACCACCTGGGTGCCTCCTTGTGCACCTGATCTCTGGGGTCACCCGCCTCGGGGAGTGCCCTAGCTGTTCACATGCCATGCATGCAACTCGTCCCTGGAACGCGACCTTCACAGGTCATATCTTTCCAGTGAATCTGTACTTGTGTTACGCCTAAACGCGTCATCCACTCTACACGCATGGTCCCTCGTGACCTAGGCTTCTCCCTTATTGAGAACTGGTATGTGGTCTGGGATCCACTTTTCGTGGCCCAACTCTACTGTTTGGGTTCCGATGTCCGATCTCTCCACATTGTCTAGTGGCACGTCGGTACATCTTAGCGACCGATGTCTGACCACTCTTTGGCTCCTTGGCGCACGTGCTTCGCGAGATACTGGCCCACACTGCTCGTGGGACCCCGCTTACGTGGCGCTAACATTACCAATGGTCAACGACGCCCAAGAACTGGTCGGTACAGGTGTATTGATTAATTAATTGAGAATGAAATTAGTAGAAAATAAAATTAGGACACAACATGTACCAATATAGTTCACATTGTTTAGGAGTCGAGATCAATGACACTTTATACACTCTTTTCTTCTCCAACCCATAAAAACCTTGTTAAAGACAAAACTGTGACGGAATACCGATCTCCAAAATAAACAATATTTCAAATATGATGATTGATCGTAACGATACTATTTATTTATCGAATTTGAAGTCGAAACACAACCACTTACCCAATGTAAATAAAAAGGAAACATTAAAAATTATAATAAGTTAATAAAGTGATAGTTTAAGAATTAATTTGAAATTTTGCATTCAGCTTGTTCCGTACTCATGTCTCATTTCACTGCATTATCACTTACTAAAATAAGATTTAAACAATATACTAATTTCTTGTTTGACACTAACAAATAAGGGGATGTAGCTCAAATGGTAGAGCGCTCGCTTTGCATGCGAGAGGTACAGGGTTCGATCCCCTTCTGGTGCATGTTTGTCTTTTTTTTTCTCCAAACTTTTTTATATTTAAAATGTTTTTATATTAATGTATAATTATTTGTTTTATTTACTGTTTTTTTTTTTGTTTTTCATCATGTCTTATATATTTCTGGTGCATGTTTGTCGTTTTTTTTTTCTTATTTTCACGTGGTTTGATAGATGGATTTGCATGTATAAATTTCGTTTTCTCTCCATTTGCACAAGACACATCATAAAACCTAAAATACAATATGGTATTAGAGTGGGTTAATCCTGTCCTACCCTACTTTCGTCTGTTTGTTTTTTTTTTCCATTTGTTTTCTTCTCGTATTTGCATTCTTGTTTTGTTTGTTGGTTTCTTGTTTCGTTTGTTGGTTTCTTGTTTTTTCCTTTGTTCATCATGGAGGGAGGTTACAATATCAACTCAAACATTTCTCAAAATCCATCTAGTCCTATTACATATATCTTTGAAAAATTTTAGGAATGGTGTTGATCAATTTGCAACTTGATGGCGGGAACTATCATGCTTGGAGCAGGGCAATGAAACACATGCTTCTTTCAAAGAAAAAACACAAAGTTTGTTGGTGGTAGTCTTCCCATTCCTCAACCTCGTTCATCTCTTCATGAAGTCTAGAAAAGGTGCAACATGACAATAATATCATGCATAACACGAATTATGAATGCTTAATTAGCTCAAATTATCGTGTATATAGAAAACACTAGAAAACACTAGAAAACTATGGGAAGATTTGCGTGAGAGATTTTCAAAGGGTGATTACTTCAAGATTTCAGATATTTTGCAGGAAATACATTTAATAAGACAGGGTGAACAAAGTGTTACCGAGTTCTTCACCAATTTAAAAACTTAATTGGAAAAACTTGAATCTTTGAGACCAACCGTTTGCATGTGTGAGATTTTATACAGTTGTCCCTTGGTCAAGAATGTTGTGAAACACAAAGAATTAAAATATGTGTTATGTTTCTTGAAAGGCTTGAATGATATGTATGTCATTGTGAAAACACAAATTTAGCTCATGGAACTGTTTCCAAGTGTAAAATTTTTCTTCTCTCTTGTCATTCAACAAGAACGACAACTGACTGAAAATATCATGATCAACAACAAACTTTTATTGAATACTTTAGCTAATCAAGGGAACTGGAAGACACAACACAATGGAGGTTGGAAGTCACAAGGCAGGGGGAAGAATTACAACCAAAACAATGGTAAGCAATATACATGTTTTCATGCAAAATGTTGGAAATTTATTGATTTTAATCGTTGATTAAGCTATCACTCACCCTAATTTGAAAAATTAGAATTCAATAATATATTTTGGAGTTGTGAGGTTAATAGAAATATTTAATCCCATGTGTTATTTTCAAGAATTTAAGGATGGATGAAGCAAAAAGATATATTATGAATAGAGATGTCACTTTGCCCAAGCCCAATTAGGTTAAAAAGGGGTATAAGGCAAAGAGAAAGGGACCGGAAGGAAGCCCTAGGAAGCAACTGTGAAGGAGAATAGCTATGGATATTCTTCTTTTGCTTTCCATCATCTTTTGTTGCATGTAATGGCCACCATGATGTTAGATTTGTTTGTCTAAAACAAAAGAGGGCTGAATTATTTTTCAAAATATGTTTGCAAAAGATTGAGTCATATTGAAAATTAATAAAATCAACAAATTGATTTCTTTGTTCAAACGATTATAAAACAAAAACAAGCATGTATACAAAATATAAACAAGTTATTATGTTTATTTAACCGATTGAAATATAGGCAAAAAATTGGAAAACAACAGATAAAGCAATAAAGAGAGAGAAAGAAAGATTTGCACAAATTATTTATACTGTTTCACTCGTATACCAAGAGCTACATCCAGTCCTCAAAAAAACAACCGAGAATACAAAACCAAGCAAAAAGTTTACAGAAGATACAATCAAGGGTATAAATCTTGAACCCTACAAGAACACACACTCTTAACCACTCAGCATAAATTCAGAAACCCTATATGAATCTGTTTCAACAAAATACAAAGAAAGAAATAAGGTTTGAGAACACTTGGGATTTTATAGATTAAGCACACAAAAAAAAATTCAAACCCTGAAAACCTTCTTCACAACACAAGAATGATCCAAAAAGAAAAAATAATCTCCAAGAATGATTTCAAAACTTTATATTTTTCTCTCTTACAAAAATTCTCTTTTTAAAATGATTAGATTATCTCCTTTTATAAGGTTTTAATGATTGCAAATACAGTTTGATCATTAAATGAAAACAACTGTATCAAATTAAATTTGATTAGTTATAGTAAATAAAAATGTTTAAAAACATTTAATTGGTTTTTTGAAATAACTATCTGTTTTCATTTATCAGAAGAAATCAAAAGTTTTTAAATCGATTATTTTATCGAAATAACTTGTTGATTTCATTAAACAGAAAAGAAAAAATAGATTTTTTTTCTTCAAATCTTTAAAAAATTAAGTATTTTTAACTTGTTGACATGATAAATCAATTTGTTAAAAATAATTACTATAGTTAGAAGACTTCAATAGAAGTAATTTTTAAACGATTAAAAACATGAATAAAAATACAACAGATTTAGAAAAAATAACTTTCATGGAGATAAATTTTAAAAATAACTTGGTCCATAATGTATTGCAAAGAGATACAACAAAATTTATCTAGACACACGCATAGCTTCCAAATGTTCATGACAAGAATTAGAGACATGTGGTTCATATGCAACCAAGGTTTGCTTGTTGCAGTCATCATCAACATATCCACTCGATCCAACTGCAACACCAACAAAGTTGTTATCATCTTTTCTTACCCATATACCATTGACCTTAAAAATCCCATCTTTACTAGAGAACCATTATTAATCTCATGAGATGACTTCACCACCTAAGTCAATTCTTCATCAAGATTAATTTAAAAAATTAAAGAAATTTAGAAACAAGAATTACATAAGGAAACTTTTAATCACTTAGCCTGATAAATTTCAATATGTCTTCCTTGATGATATAAATCCGATTTACTTTGATTTGTTCTATGATACAATAGACTAGGATCAATTCTTCTTCAGTAAGAAGACCATGATTATTGATGGTTATTTTACGGCAAGTGTACCGTGTCAAAAGTAATAATTTGTCCCTAAGGATGGATATCGAACTCACAAGGAACAATTAAAATTATCAAATATAAGATTCACTAAATAGAAAACAATAAGTAAAAGTTTGTAGGATGTGTGTTGTGTATAATTGTAAAAATGTAAATAAAGCAAAGTAAAGAGTTGTTGATTCAATTGGGAAAATTGGGATTGAGATTCATCTTTCACACTCTTTTTTATTTTGAAGAACATATTAATATTATATACTTTGATTGATATTGATGCCCATATAAAATTCATTTATATCGATTTCTCGCATATACAACTATTAAAATAGTCTCCTAAATATCAATTACTCGAATATTTATAAAAATCGTTATGATTAATGTTGATAGAAATTAACATTTCAAATCTATTCCTAGCATTCAAATATGTTAAGCATTATCATTTAGGTCAGTAACTTAGAAGTACTTTTCATTCAAATCTAAGGATCAAAATCATGGTAAACATTACGAATAAAATGACAGTACCAATTATCAATCAAGAACAAAATATTATATTTAAATATCACCTCAAAATATAAGAGTTTGAACAAATTACTCTTAATCCCAAAGGGTAGAATTAGCCACTTATAATGGCCATTACAAGCATAGGAAGCAAGAAAAGAAGATCCAAGATATTTCTCCTTGATGACTGCCTCCTCTAAGGTTTTCTATCACCTCCTCTAGAATTAGTCACTCATGTTTTTAGGTTTTCAACCTGTTGATACGATAACTCAATCTGTTAAAAATACTTACTATAGTCAGAATACTTTAGTCGAAGTAATTTTAACCGATTAAAAACATGAATCAACTGATTAAAAAATACAGCAGATTTAGAAAACAAAATCTTTCATCGAGAAAGCTTTTGAAAATAACTTGGACCATAATGTATTATAAAGAGATACAACAAAATCTACCTCAATTTGTTAAAAATACTTACTATAGTCAGAATACTTTAGTTGAAGTAATTTTAACCGATTAAAAACATGAATCAACTGATTAAAAAATACAACAGATTTAGAAAACAAAATCTTACTATAGTCAGAATACTTTAGTTGAAGTAATTTTAACCGATTAAAAACATGAATCAACTGATTAAAAAATACAACAGATTTAGAAAACAAAATTTTTCATCGAGAAAGCTTTTGAAAATAACTTGGACCATAATGTATTATAAAGAGATACAACAAAATCTACCTAAGCACACACATAAGTTATAAATCTTCATGACAGATTGGATTCATCATAGCAAAATCTTCTTGGTTAACACATGAGTGGCTAGTCTTCCTATCGTTGGAATTGAATGTAATATTTTCAAACTCCTATGTATTGAGGTGATATATATTTATAGTGTTTTATTCTTATTTGATATTGGTATTTTAATTTTATGGTTAAAGTTTGAATTTTTATTCTTGATTTATATTTTTTGAATTGAATGGGAAGTATTTATGATGATCTGACCTAAATGAAAATATTTGATAAATGATTATACTAGGAATAAGTTGTGATATAACAAATGCTTTATAACATATTTTCTTAATGATATGAACTTTTTCTAAATAGTTGAGGAATCAATGTTTAGGAGAAGATTTTAATAATTTCATATTTGAGGAATCAATGTGAATGACTCTCTTTGTTGCATCAATATCAAATTAGGTCAGAATATTGTATGTGTTTATTTATCCAAAATACAGACGAGTGAAAAGGATTAACTTCAATCCCAATCTTATCAATTGAATTTTTATAATAATTTACTCTATTTTTATTTAAATTACACTACACCATTTTTGACTTTAGACAGCACCTAAAAAGCGTTGCCTAAAGTAGGAAAAACGTTGTCTTAACTTTAGGCAACGCTTTGACAACGCTTTTCCAACCGTGAAATATGCAGCCGTGGGCTTAGGTTTAGGCAACGCTTTTTTGCAGCCGTTGCCTTATATTGGTAGAATAGGGGGATAACTTTTAGGCAACGTTTTTTCTCATAATGTTTAGGCAACACATTTTCAATGTTGCCTATTGTTTATGCAACGTTTTGTAAAATGTTGTCATTCGTAAAGACAACACTTATTTAAATGTACTATATTGAGAGAATATTTAGGCAACGTTTTTCTTGATAATGTTTAGACAACACTTTTTTAAATGTTGCAATTTTGTTTAAACAATATTTATTTGAATGGAACAATTGCGTTTAAATAATTATGGTAAAATTATTTAAAATATTTCTGAATAAACTATGAATGCATTAAGTCACTAATGTATTTATTATTTTAAAGTAAAAATATAATAAGTCAAACTATTTATTTAATTTTTACAAAATAAATTAATTAATCTATTGAAGACAATTGATAACAAATAAA
>Ga0123342_1008009_pt1 | contig 13597 bp, 10 predicted proteins | sample Turbeawhitnodule_FD_89960 | JGI IMG/M metagenome (GOLD analysis project Ga0123342, IMG submission 89960) | Root nodule microbial communities of legume samples collected from Mexico - Turtle bean Mexico white nodule | ecosystem: Host-associated > Plants > Roots > Nodule | place: Mexico: Nepantla...
TGCGGTCATAGGACCGCATTTGTAAATTCCAGATTTACGAATGCGTGCTGATCAAATGCGGTTCTATGACCGCATTTGTAAATTTAAAATAGCCGCATTTGTTTTACATATCTGCACTAGTGCCCATAATACACAACCATGTAAGAAAATTTTATTCAAATGGTTGTATATAAGATTACAAATCTTACACATTATAGTCACTCTTCACTTACCATACTAGTCACAATTTTAGAATTAGGGTTAAGCTTCTACTATTAGGTTAAGGGATAATGTTAGTATTATGGTTAGGGTTACTATTTATGTAAGGGATTACACAATAAATATAAAAAAATGTAAATTTTGTTTATTAAAATAAATAACAAATTATTTCTTCTACTAATTACTACAAAATTGTATTTTCTACAACCCAAAAAAATATAATGTAATTAATTATTTTTCTCATAATAAATACCTTAAAGTTGCTTCAATTATTTTTCTAAATAGATCATAAACAAAAATAACATATAATATATTATTTAAATTATAAAATTCAATTAAAATCATTGAAAAATATCTTGTGTAGAATTTTTATACAAATAAAGAAAATATATAATTATTTATTTTTTTATATATAAAAATACGTTTATTGTTGATTTATTTAGTATATCGAATTCATATACATGATTTACATAAATATTTTGTGTAGATAGACATTTTTTCCCTTAGTTTTTGCTAATTAACGACATCACCTTTTTCAAGAGGTAACTAATTTCTTTAAAAAAATATCGTCCCTTTAAAAGAATAATTGTTCTTATGAACACATTCTTAAAAACAAAAGTATCTCTCCATTTTTAAATTATAATTTCTTAACCATTTTCTATTATTTGGTTATTATTATTATTACTATAAAAGTGTAAAATTTAGAATCATATTTTCATGTAAATTATATCAATTGAATATTAATTGAAATAAAAAATAATTAAACATATAGTATTTGTTAATGTATAATAAAATTTTATATCAATTAATGATTTCTTTATTAGTTTTATAATGGACAGGAATACTGGACAATTTGTTTTAGACGACCAGTAATTTTTTTATTAAAACTAATCTTTAAGGAGATAATTCTTTTAAGTACATATAATTTATTTAAAATAAATAACTTACACTGCAAAAGTTTCAGTTTTTACACGTTTTATCTTTTATTATCATCCATTATTTGAACTTTAAACCTAACAAAGTCATTAAAAGTATTGTTAAGAAATAATTTAATTAATTAAAATATTAGAAAAAGGGAAAAATACAAATTAAGGATGGAACAAAAATTGCTGATTTTTTGGAAATTTAGATTTTAAAATTGTAAAAAAAATGGGAAAAACCATTTCCAATAAACAATATATTTATTAAAAAAAATTGCATACCACAAATGATTTAAATACACAAATTTTTAACTTTGAAAGTTTCATCCAATTGAGTAGTGATGTTGGATATTTCATCAATATTGTTTCCAACCATGATGATGTCATCTTCATAAATGAGAAGGATAGTCGTATTAGAACCTTTAAACTTAAGAAAAAAAGAATGACTTGAAGACTTTTATAATTTTTGGAAGAAATGTAGAAACTTTTGCATACCATTGTATGTGGTATTGTTTAAAGCCATAAAGGGATTTATGAAGACAACAAAGTTTTGAGAATATGGACAAAAACGTTATTAACATCTAACTCTTTCAAATGCCAATTGTGGATAACAACTAAGGAAAATAATAAGCGGATAGTAGTTAAGTTTGCAATAATGAAAAAAAGTATTTGTGTAATCAAGACCTTCTAATTGAGTGTAGTCTTATGCAACAAGTATGGCCTCATACATGTTAATAGAACCATTAGAATTATATTTTACCTTACAAATCTATTTACAACCAATAACAATGTTGTTGGGAGGAAGGTCAGTTATGGTCCATTTATGGTTAAAAACTTATATTTCATTGTGCATGACTCTAATCCAGTGTTCTTTTTAAATGCTTCAGTATATGAGGTGGGTTCAAGATTCACATCAATATTCATAATTATTCTTTTAAAAGATGAAGACAACCTATCATTGGAGATATAGTTTGCAAGAGGATACCTAGTCCTAGTGTTAGAATCAATAGAGGCAATACGATAGTCTTTGAGATATGTAGGCAATTGTCTAACCTGGTAGTTCTTCTAATAACAAGAGAGTTAGTATTATCATAAACATAAAGATCAACAAAATTTTGAATAATATCATTATTATCAGCATTATGAGTATTAATGTCATTAGCTATACTATCATCATAAAAATCAAAGTTGGCAGGTAAAGAAGGTTGAGACATGTGTTCATTGTTAGAATTTTTATTTTTAGGAAAATTATTTTCTTGAAAAATGACACTACGAGAAACATCAACGTTATTAGTTTTAAGATTATAAATAAGATATCCTTTTCTTGTTAACTTCAAACCCGAGGAAAATATTTGGATCAAGATGACTATCCAATTTCTTTCTATGAGCACCAGGAGGACTTATACAAGAAAGACATCCAAAAACATGAAGGTTGATAAGGTTAGGGGATTTACCATAAAGTTTTTCAAGGGGAAATATTGTTTAATGAGGAGTAAGAATAAAATTGATCAAACAAACAACATGTTTTAGAGCAAAACACCAAAAAATGGAAGTTCACACTCCCCATTTTTTTATGTTTATGATTGAGTCATTCTCTTTTGGGGGTGAAAGAGAGGATATCTCGATCGGGGAAGAAAACGGGTCAACCCCATATAAAAAAAATTATAATGAAATAAGATAGCACAAGTGACGTTTAATATATGCCGATGTTTTTTTTTCAATAAATTTATTTTGTTGAGGTGTTTCAACACACTGTTTTGGTGAATAATGCCCTTAAAATGAAATATATTTTTTAAAAGAAATTATGAACCATGGTCAAATCTAATAATCTTAACATGTTTGCAAAAACTATTTTTTTTTTGCATAAGTGATGAAATTCATTAATAAATTTTTGGTTTGATGTTTATTTTGCATATGATGAATCCAATTCAAGTGAGTACAATCACCCACAATTGTAAGAAAATACTTATAACCATGATGTCAAACATTGGGGCTAGGTTCCCAAATATCAACATGCAATAAAACAAAGACAACACCAACATGAGAATTACTAAAAAAAGGCGATCATTTTTATTTAGCCAAGTGACAAGAATTACAAAGATTATTCTTATCAAAATGAATTATCATCATATAAGTGTCATAATCTAGCACGCCAAAAATTAATTCTTATATTAGAATTGTTTGCTTCAACGTTAGTGTATTGATAGATCAAGTTTGAATAATAGAAGTATTGAGAATGTATAGCTGACAATAACTTTAACTAAATCAATCTTCTATTTGATTTTCTTGTCCTAAATAATACACGAATCAACAAAGAAAATAAGATCATAATTTAAAACGACATTCAATTTAGAAATAAAAGTTAAATTGTAAGTAAATGGAGGTATAAAAAACACATTTTTAAGAAATAAATCATCTTTAAACTTTATTGTACTAATATGAGTAGCGAAACTCTTTCTCCATTAGGAAGATTGACTTTAATGGGCTTAATTGTTTTTATATGAAAAGATATTGGAGAAAAAATATGAGACACGGTCAGCAACTCTAAAATCATAATCCCAGAATTTGAATTTTGTAGATTTGAAATCGTACTAGTGTTTACATTACCTTCTGGATTAGAAGATGTGACAAATAGGAGACAAAAAGAATCAATTTGATTGACCTGAGATGTATTGGTGGAATTATGAGAAGAAATTTTGGGAATTAAAGACATCAATGCTTGATATTGTTGTAAAAATCTTGATCCCCAACGTTAGACGAATGACCAATATTGCCCTTGTTTTCATGCTTGACCTCAAATACTACTCATAACGTTATTCTTACCATTATTAAACTTGTAGCCAAGTGGAAATCCATGATTTTTATAGCATATTTCAATAGTAAGACCAAGTTTGCCACAATGCATATACATCTTCTTGTAATTCTTGTTGTCATGATTTGGAGGAAAACCATGTTTGCGATAACATGTATTTTTCGTATGCCCATTCTTCCCACAATGAGTACAAGAATGAGTAGAGCTAGTAGTCGTGTTGATCCTCGATTCCAATCTAGTAATAAAGTTATTTCTTTGTCTTTCTTATTGGGACACATAAGAGAAAATCATGATCTTCATCTTTTCTTTGATTTATTATTGTCAGGACATCACAAGTGCATCTTGTAACATATACACATATGATCATGTTCTAAAGTTGTCCAATTCATTCCAAATAACATAAAGTTGAGTGAAATTTGAAGTAACAATAAAAATTATCTTGTCTTAATGAAGAGAATTCCATTCTAAGATAAAAAAATTCTAAATAGATTGCCTGAAAATATATGGACTTCTGATCGTTACAGATTTTCTCAACATTATTCATCCATAAAACGCTTTGACAAAAGCACATAAAGAAAAAAAAACAGTGCAAAAAAAACTCATTGTTGCATAATGTACGTCAAAGAACAATAAAATAAAAGTATATACACATACATATATAGAAAACATAAATGAAAACCTATAACCACCAAACACTCAAACACTTGAAAGAAAGACAAGATATAGATGATCTACCTTGAAACAGACCCTAGATAATCTACCCAACACACATTAGATCCTTTATCCAACATTAAACACTAAATTGTCTGCTACCCATCAAAGAGTCTAAGAAAATAATTATTATTTTGATATAAAAAATAAAAATAATGACATAATGAAATTATAAAAATTAAATTAAAACCTTCATACAATGAATGTGGCAATGGACTCTCATAAACTTACTGTTAGTTTAAGAATTTCACGTTATATTCTTACATTTTCTCAATACCACATTTTTACTCATCAACAATAAGATCCATAAAAACAATATATTTAATCAATCTTAACTTTTGTTAACACTATCACTGTACAAGATAATATATTTAACAATAATGAAATCAGTTCAAACTTTTTTCATTCTATTTATTTATCAAGTCCTATTCGCCTCCGTCGTAATTAATTGATTCAAATATTATTCTCTTTAATTCTTATGCAAGTTACCTTACAGTAAGTTTTATTTATTTATTTATTATTATTATTATTCATTATTATTATTATTATTATTCATTATTTATTTTTACTCATGCATTGGGTTGGGTTGATATTGTGTCATTTTACTTTTAGTCTTCTACATTTATTTCCTCAACACAATGCACTCATGTGTTTATCATTAAATTTTCTAAGTTTTTTCTTATTATTTTGTGGTAGAAACTAAAGGAATTTTTATTGGAGACAATTATACTTAACTCGGATAAAAATAATACAAATAGTCAAATTTTCTTTCTAAATATTTAACAAATTTTCGTATTTAAAACACGAATTTGGGTTAGATATTAAACCAGAAAATTCTTGAATTTATTTTTTATTCTCTCTTTTATCTTAATTAATAAAAAATTTAATTAGATCACGTTAATGAGAAATTTCTTGTATTCTGTGTCCGCGCATTCACCTGATCCAACGCTTTTAGGCGAATACATCCAGCCCAATATATTTGTAAATGGCCCACAACCCATTGTTACAAAATGATCCAATTTGTGAGGACTAAAGTTTCCTTTGTAACAGTATTAATTACAAGGCAATTTCTTTTTCATCATATCAATTTTAACCTGTATTCTATATTTTTTTAATTTCTAAAATTATCTTTATTTCAGATTTAAAAATTCGAAATAATAAATATAATTCAAAAATAAAAAAATATATTCCAAACAAATCTGGAATACAAAATTAAAAATGGATTATGGATAAAAATTTCCAGAATTTAACAATATGCTTCGGAAATTAAAATTTGGAATATTTTCAGATAAAAGGTTATGAAAGTAATTTTTATTTATTAAGTAAGGTTATTTTCGTTGTTTGAGTTGAGAGGGATATTTTTATCATTTTAAATAGGAGATTGAGTACATGTTGGAATTCATATGGTGTAGGGAGAAATTGGCTAACTGCAATGGAATCCCAATGTAGAACAAACAATAGCAATTTTGCAAGCTACTAAGAAAAATTACAACAGAAACCACAAAAGCTTTTGAGTCACATCCGAAATAAAGGGTATTTTTGGAAATTTAAAAGTGTGTAAGGTGCATTTTGTTGGAAAAATTTATCCTAATTTAATTGCATTTGAGTTTATAGTGTTGTGGGCTTTTATATTAATTTTGGGACTGTTTCTTCCTGCACCTCCATATCTTCTTCTGTCACTTCCATACACATCATGAAAATACATTTTTATCCTTTTTTGTCACCCTCATAAACTAGTTTCTGGATTATGTAATCCGGAACACATTTGAAAAAAGACTTCCGGATTACATAATCCATAAGCTAAATAAGACTTTCAGATTATGTAATCCGGAAAGTAATCATCCATCTCAAAAAAGACTTCCGGATTACATAATCCAGAAGCTAATTATAAATTTGAAAAATAACTTCCAGATTATGTAATCCGAAATATTATAGAGGGGTATTTTTGGAAATTTAAAAATTTATGGAGGTGAGAGAAGAAGGTATGGAGGTGCAGAAGTAAACAGTCTAATTTTGGATATTAAAGTTTGATGCTCCACGAGTTCTTCATCACTTTTTGTCTTACCTCCTACATTTTATTTTATTATGACCTTCAACCTCCATTGTTACCGTTACTCGCCATTTGGGTAAATTCTATATTTTAATTCAATGTATTCTAAAAAGTTTAAATTAAGTGTTGTTACACCAAGTCCAAAAATCAAGAGGAAGCTTTCAAATTGAAGAATCTATAGTTATAAAGAATTAGGTTTTACATTGCACAGTGAAAAAAAAACACTTCACTCAAAAAACAAATTGGATTGGAGAATTTATAATAATATTTTTAAACTTTTAAATTGGGTAATTTGAATTTTCCCACGTTCACATAGTAGAGATGAATAGGAGTGCAAAAAGTAAAAGTTGTGGTCCATTTTTATCACGTGATCTATTGGGGCTTGTTTTGTTTGTGTTTTCCATGTGCTTAAGGATATATGTTTTTTTTTAGATTCTAATCAAATGTCTCATAAGCAATAGTTCTTTAGGCCAAATCAAAACCATAAATTTTCCTACATTTCTAAAAGTATGAAATTCAAAGGTGGTATCCACTTTTTTAATGATTGCAAAATTACCTATCTAAAACTTTTTTAACAAATTTTAAAATTAATTAATTTAAAATGAAACAAAAAAACATTCATTCAACCTTAGCAGACTCATCTTATTTATTCCTTTTCATTTTATTTGTAAAATATTTAGTGATTATTATTAGGACCTATGTTTCTTATTCATTTGTGCAGTAACAATTCCAGAGTCACAAGGTTAGTTATTTCTATTTATGCTATTTTTCACAATTTCTCCTCTTCATGCATAACTTTTTGGTAGCAAGAAGCATTATTATTGTGAAAGTTATCACTCAATCTTTATAAGAGGACTTTATATAGTCTCATGAATCATACATTAACTTACAAAATAGACTCAATTATCTTTAGGTAGTATTGTCCGTATAGTAATAGAAAAAAATGAAAATAACTTTTAAAAAATTAGAATGAACTTAAAAAAAAATGCTTTTAACAATTTTGTATTGAAAGAGTTGGAAGAAGTTGCTCTCAGTGTTGTGAGAGCCACCCAAATTTGACAGAGAACTTCAAACAAACCTTGACTACAATAGATCAGTTAGACCTATAAGGGGTTGGTGACGAAATTGATGTGATATAAATATAAATATGATGAAGGGTTGAGTGAGGCAGAGCAGTGATGGGTGAAGTTGTTGGTTTTATTAATTTCATGAATTAGCAGTTAAGCATACCTTAAAATATGAATTTGAAAGAATATGACATCAGCTAGTGAAATTTAGATGATTCATCAACCCAGATTATCATTTAATTTGTTGTTAGTTGTGAAGTTGTGAGAGATAATGACATGTTGCCAAATCCTATAGAATCACCCTCAAAGTAGTACTTAGATTTATGTATAAGCATTGTCCTTTCCTTTCAAAACACCAACGACCCACCAGAAAGAATCATCATTTCTTCACCCTCTGCATCTTTTTAGTTTTTGAAGATATCTACCAACATAAGTAATTTATAACCAAAGATAACTAATCTCTCCACTTTCCTTTTTTCTTAAACTACCCATTCCTTAGTTAAAAGGGCTCTTCTGCTTTTTTTCTTTTCTTTTCTTCTTTCAGCTGACTTTTGCATGTGCAATCACTACAAAAGTATTTTTTACTGAACTACAAAACTTCTTCGGCATCACCATTTTAAAGCTCCTATAATTTGTAGAAGAAGGATAGTTTGCACTCAACCAACTGGCAAAACGAAAAAGGTGGGTGTCAATGCCTATTTATGCTACATTTTTTTTGGGAAGCACAAAATATGGGCAATATGGCAATGCCACCATCTTTGTGGTCATCAAGAAACTCTCCAACTTTCAACTTTCAGAAGAAAACTTCATCTACACACATACATATGTGATGTTGATAAGGATGTGCGAAGAAGGGGTTGGTGGTTAGAAGAAAGCAAAGTAGCATTACAAATTAAAAAGTTTCTTACTCAACTCGAAATTTTTGCTACAAATGAACTGCAAAAAGAATTCCCAGAAATAGGGATATATATATAGAAAGGGGAAAAAATGAAAAGAATTCGAAGAAAAATAAAAAACAACCGAGACAGCGACTCCTAAATGACCTTAAGGGACCTACAATTACTAGACCTAAGACCCTACCCTTTTTGACTTGCATGTTTCTACCCTTTTTTTTCCGCAGTTCTCATTACAATCTTCCCCTAACAGCTAAAAATATGATCATCATCATCATCTATTGCTCCTATTCCCGAGTCCAACCCTGTACAAAAACCAATGAACCAAAGAAATGAAATATCAATAAGAAATAACATAAGACAAGACTCTACTAGAGGGCAGCAATGGAAGAGAGACTCCGAACAAAGGATCATTCCTCCCTCACATCACATCATATCACATCACATGTACTCCAGGGTAAGGCTGCTGTTAGTGTTTGGAATGAGTTCAGGTGAGGCAGCTGCATTCATTGCAAAACCAGATTTGTCAATGCCTCTGCATCTCATTTCCAGCACCTTCTTGTGGGAATTGGAGTGCACAGATGGACAAAAGGTTGGGCTTGCAGCAGGGCGATACTCCGGGTAGAGCCTCCCAGACTTGAAACGAACACCACATGCATTGCATAGTGTTTTCGGCCCCATTGGCCCTGCCCTCCACTGTGGTGTCTTGGTTATTTCACAATGCATGCATTTCCTAACCGGTTGCAACCCATTCTGGTTATTGCTATCACCAGGACCTGCACCAAGTGTCACCTTCACTTTCTTTTTTTTCTTCATCTCCCCACACCCTTGCTTTGGCATCTTAGCTACAAGTTGAGACTCAGCAAAATTCTCAGAGTCCGAAGAGGCCTTGGAGGAAATTACATTTGCCTGCATGTTCTCCCCGACAAAGGAGGAGGCAGGTGAAATGAGGTTCATGGCAGGCCGAGGATTGAAGGTGGCAGGACGTGGACGCTTGCTGCGTGCACGTCCACATGGCACAGGGATGTAAACCTCCGGGCTGCGTGGCGGCGCCGGCACCGTCTTTCCCCCGGAGCATGAACTGCTGCTCTCAAGGACAGAAACTGGGCTTGATGTGTGGAATTGGTTGTGCACTGAGTCTTCCTTTGTGGTGGTGCACGATGGCTCATCCACTTTCTTCATGGTCAAGCTTCCCCCACAAAACGAATCCTCCACAAAGTTCGACAGCCATTCCAATTGGACAATGTCTTCATACTGCAATGCAATAACCACATTCATCAGAATCATGGCTAACTTTATAAATGCATCTACTCCATCTTTTCTTTTCATTATACAATTACATACTATACAATTCGTGAAAAGCGTGTTCTGCTAGTTTAGCATATTCCCTATCTTGGCATATTCCACAAAATAATATTACTGAGCTCTTCAAATTGAATGAGGAATACGAATTTGTGCTCACTGTCAAAAGGGTATCATCAAACATGGGTCTCTAGAGAGAGTGAGTGAGTGACCAAATTTTCTAATTATTTGTGTTTGGTTGTTGCAACATGTGATTGTCACATGCAAAATCACATGATATCCAATAATGATGTTCAAATAATGGAGACTAAGGTGATGTACTGTGCCACATGTCACCGACACAATTAAGTGTCATTTTGAATAACTAAAATGCCTTTTCTAGAAAATACAATACAATAATGGTGAGTTAATAATGTCTCCCCAGCTTCAATTTAAATTCAAAAACTTTTAATTTTAAATTGGTTATACCAAAAACAAAACAAATTATCCTGTCAAGTGTCTAGATATTTTGAAAAAAATTATATCTTTAAATTACGACATTATTTTTCAAAAAAAATTATGAACTATTTATGGAATGAAGACAATCACTAAACAATGCTCCCCACAAGTAGAACCAAAATTTCATGCTATCAAATACGCGTGGTGTCAGGCTTTCAAAGGCAAACGGACCATCAGAACCGTACATGAAACCGTGATGTCATAATCTAAGTAATCCAACGGCAACATAGTAGGAAGACTATGACACATAATTACAGAGCAGTTCACGGAATTCATTGAACGCGCCAAAAAATTAAACAAAACAACAAATTGGATAAAAACAGCAGCTTTTTCTGACAACTAACCGGAACTGAGAGCTCGGCGGAGAGGTCCGAAGCGCTGTTGCCGGAAAACACCGAGTCGGAACCGGGAAATGAATCGGAGCCGGCGGGCCAGATGCTTGCAAGTGAGTTGCAGTTCCCGGCGGCGGCGGCGGCGACGGAGGGCAAGGTAGGGGCGCCCCCGTCAACGTCCTCCACAGGAAAATCGAGAAGGTCATCGATGTGGTCAAAGAAGCTACCGCAGTCTATCTCATCCATGAAGTTAGGTCCAACCATTTTCTCGGCAGGTGAAAATTCCCTGAGAAAATTCAAAAGTGGAAAGAAAATTAGAGTCTGAAAGGAGAAAATGAAAAAGAAAATACACAGCAGTTTTTGTTGAATGGAAGATTGTGGCCCATGTTAGCCATTGTTGCGTAAATCAAAATTAATATTTTTCTTTGGAATTATTAGAGAGAGAAGTGGGAAAAGTTAAGAAAAGGTAACTGGCATGCGTTGTTATTATTAATTACTTATTTTGATGAAATGAAAATCCGAAATTGAAGATTTTAGCATGTGAGTGCGATGAGTGCTGCGGCGCATGTTAGTGTGACCTGGCCCAGTATGGCATTTTGATTTTATCCAGAAAAACCTTCACTTTCTCTCTTTTGTTGTTTTTCCTTTGAAGTGATTGAAGATACGGAACAAACCTCATTTCAAATTCCTCTTTTTCCCAAATTGAACAGAATGTGAACATTTTGAAATTTGAGGTAAAGTTGAAGAAGGCCAGCAAGCTAACCTTGTTCAACTAAGAAGGAGGGAGAGTAAGTAAGTTGAGAATTCAACTCCAGAGAAAGAAAAATGAAATAAACCAGAGGGAAACACAAAATCATGTACACCACGTAATGGTTGCAAACATTAGGATTCTATAATTCTTGAAATTTGGTTTAAGAAAAACGAGAGCAATGAGCCCAATTGTTGATTTTGCTTGAAAATGAATTTCCTAGAATGGTGGGTAAGGTTGAAAATTAGAAGGTGGGAAGGAAATGAAAGCAAACCTGAAGGTTAAAAGTTGTGTCTTTGTGTGTGTGAGCTGAAACTGAAAGGAAAAGGAGCAATCTTTTAAGGTAGAAAAGCTCCAGAGCAGAGCCAATGAGGAAGTGTGTGAGGGATGGAGGGTTCGAGTAGGGGGTGGGTGGGTTTTTGAAAGGAGAGAGAGGAGAGTGAAGAAGGTTTAAATGGAAAGGGGGGGGTTATGAAGGGAGAAGAAGAAGAAGAAGAAGGAAGAGAAAGAGAATGTGATGGGCACTGGTAGGTGAGGCTCCTTCATCATTGCTAGCTGTCTTTTACTACCTCCACTGTCGTGATGTTGAAGACTTCTTTCTCTCTTTTTTTTCCCTTCATCTCTCTCCTCAGATTAACCAGGGTCCCACCCTTCTCTCTCCTTTCCTCCATTCACGGACTTCCACCCCACCCCACACAAACCATCTTCATTTCAATTTCAATCCATCTACCCCAGCCCCATTTCCCATACCACCCCCAACCAAATTTTCAAAAATAATTAACATCAAACGTAAATGCCTTTTCATTTTCAATAACCAAACACAAGAATGGACACTTTGCCTCTTTACCTTTTCTTCCTTGCTGGGTTCAGTTTGTGTGAATTGCAATGCAACCAGATTTCAGATTTCAGATTTTAGAGAGAGAGGAAGAGAAAAGTGAGAAGCCAAGAAGCTGCAGCCTTTGCATAAATAGAACAAGATGAAGCTCTATGCAGACTTGTGCTTTGTCAGACTTTTTTTAACCGCCGTTGTTTCAAACACTGTTTGTTTGTGTTTAGTCTCTGTTTTCTTAAATAAAACAAAAAAAAATTACTGCGTAGGTTTGCAGTAAAGCAGTAGCATAAAATGCTGAACAGTCAGAGTTTAAGAGCCCCTCGAAGCGCGTGACCACACGGAAAGTGTTATTACGACCTGTACAACTGTTTGTTACGGGTTCGGAAACCGATGATTCTTTTGTATTCCACGCTGGATATGGTAACTTTGGATAGCCCTCATTTATTATTTTAATTATATTTACGCGTTGCCACTCCAAACATAAATTAATATAATATTGTTATCACCCTTGTTTTCCATTAATTACCATTTTTACCAACTTTGAATTTTACCTAAGGCCCTCTGCCACCATATCATTGACAAATCTTAAGTTTTTTTTTTTTTTTAATTCTGACCATTCTAATTCCAGTTTGCTTTCGTGGAAATTTCAATTTGTTTTTCTTGTTTCGAAAATAAAGAAAAAGACAATTCCGATAAAACTGGTTGCAGGACAAATTTGAATACAGCAAGTGTGGGAGTTTGGAAATCCTAACTTTGAACATAAATCGAAAATTCTTTGTTTTCAGCTCAAAACCAACAAAACAGTTCTAGAAATTCTTTTTAACGAAATCCCTCTTTTTCTGTTCCTCTTGCCCCGTTTTCTATTTTTACAACAAAACTTATTCTTTTAATTATTTATACCATTTTATTCACCTTTTATTTACATAGTTTATACTCTATTTATTTGCCATATCACAACTTGCAACATTTTAAACTTATATTTCGAACAACATTTTACTCACTCTTGTGTTTAATTTAACAGTTATTATTACAACTCACTCCATTTTTAAAAAAATGAAAACATTCTAAGAAATGCTCATAGCTCTTTACCTTTTTAATATATATATATATATATATATATATATATATATATATATATATATATATATATAAATAATACACATTTTTATTTATATATATTTTTTTTTTTTTTTTTACTCTATTTATTTTTTTTATAAAAGAAAATAAAAAAAAA
>Ga0123342_1008010_pt1 | contig 13597 bp, 18 predicted proteins | sample Turbeawhitnodule_FD_89960 | JGI IMG/M metagenome (GOLD analysis project Ga0123342, IMG submission 89960) | Root nodule microbial communities of legume samples collected from Mexico - Turtle bean Mexico white nodule | ecosystem: Host-associated > Plants > Roots > Nodule | place: Mexico: Nepantla...
ATAAAACAATCGGTTGTTTCGACAAAACAACATGTTGTTTTTCACTTAGTTTGAAAAACACTTTTCTTTTAAAAGGATTGAGAATGCTTATGCTTTGGATTCAATCAAGAGTGGATTATACATAAAATCTACCCTATATCCTAACTAAAAGACAGCTCAGCAACAGCAAGCACAACTAGCCTTTCATCATCCTTCAAAGGGTTTGGATTCTTCAAAGCTTGAACACACTTGGTTCAACAATACATAATGACCATGAGTCTTTAAAATATTTGAAAGGCCAACACAAGCTCAATAAACATCTGCAAAATGGATGGAATTTCTTGAAAAATTTCCTTATGTCATCAAATACAAGAAGGGAAGCACAAATATAGTGGTGGATGCTCTCTCAAGGAGACATGTGCTCTTTTCAAAACTTGGTGTCAAATTCTTGGATTTGACAACATAAGAGAACTTTATCAAGAAGACCAAGACTTTGCATTTTTCTTTGCTAAATGTGAACGTAGAGCACAAGAAGGTTACTATGTGTTCGAGGGGTATCTTTTTAAAGAAGGCAAACTTTGTATTCCCCAAGGTACACATAGAAAACTTCTTGTAAAGGAATCACATGAAGGGTGTCTCATGGGCCATTTTGGAGTTGACAAAACTCTGGATCTTTTAAAAGGAAAATTCTTTTGGCCACACATGAGAAGAGATGTCCAAAGACATTGTTTTAGGTGTATTTCATGTTTAAAAGCTAAAGCTAAAACAATGCCTCATGAACTCTATACCCCTCTACCGATTGCAAATGCTCCATGGGAAGATATTAGCATGGATTTCATCTTAGGACTTCCTAGGACTGCAAGAGGTTATGATTCCATCTTTGTGGCAGTGGATCGTTTTAGTAAAATGGCACATTTTATTCCTTGCCACAAAGTGGATGATGCTCAAAATATTTCTAAACTCTTCTTTAAAGAAGTCGTAAGACTTCAAGGATTACCAAGGAGTATAGTATCCGATAGAGATCCAAAGTTTATAAGCCATTTTTAGAAAACACTTTGGGAAAAACTTGCCACTAGACTACAATTTTCCACATCATGTCATCCTCAAACGGATGGACAAATTGAGGTAGTCAATAGATCTCTTGGTACTATGCTTAGGGCAAACATGAAGGATAACCACAAATCTTGGGATGAGTACCTTCCCCATATTGAATTTGCTTACAATAGAGTAGTTCACAAAACTATTAATGCTTGTCCTTTTGAAGTTGTATATGGTTTTAATCCTCTTACTCCTTTAGATTTGCTACCCCTTCCTAATCCACAAGATTTTGTGCATATGGAAGGAGCTATCAAATATTTTATGAATGAGAAGGTTAAAATGCAAATACAACAACAAACTGAGAAGTATGTTAAATACAACAATAAGGGGAAGAGAGAAATCATTTTTGATGAGGGAGACTTAGTTTGGCTTCATCTTAGGAAGGATAGATTTCCAACTAAGAGAAAGTCCAAACTTAGTCCCCGTGGTGATCGACCCTTTCAAATCCTCAAGAAAGTCAATAATAATGCTTACAAGTTAGATTTACCTACTAAATATGGAGTACATGATACTTTTAATGTCATAGACTTGTCTCCTTTCGTAGGTACCAATGACGAAGATGACGCCTTGGATTTGAGGAGAAATCCTTTCCAATGGGCCAAGCACCAACCCAAAAGAGAGCCAAACAATAAGACATATTGGGCCAACTACAAGGGCTATGGCTAAGAGGCTTGAAGAGGATTGGAACATTGCTACTGATGGCAGAGAAACTTACCTCTATATGTTCCAAGAGGTCCAAATTCAAGTGTAGCATAGTCTTTAAATTCTTGTCAAAGTAGCATAGGAATTTTCTTTTGTAAAATTGTTTAATTGTAATTAGGTTGAATATTGGCTTCTAAAAACCAACCTAAGTTAGATTAAGGTTTCTAGAAACACTTAATCTAACTAAGGCTGGTCATTTAGACCTAATTGCATCACATGAAGCAAACCTTGTCACACTTGCCATGTGAGCTACAATTAGGCGCCAATTTTCAAACCATTAGGATTTGAATTTCCCACCATTTGCCTATGCCATTTTTGGCCCTCCTTGGCTATAAAAGGAGGAGCCTACCTCATGTATTTTCAAGATTAATTCATTAGTGAAATGCTGCCAATTTTATGTCATTCTCACTCTTTGCCTAAAACCTCTTTGGAATAGGCTCTTAATCTTCCAACCGTCACCTTCCAAGTGAGATGGCCTCACCAGTCACTCTTCATACTTAGCATGCACCTTCAAGGAGTCCAACTCTCTACGTGAGATCCTTGTTCCACCATAAATCCATGGAGCTTCCGCAAATTCACTAAAAAACCGCAAAGAAGAAGACACAAATCCATCAAGATATCTCCATGATGATTCTTTTACCCAATTCACACAATGTCGAAGGTGCATCATACAACACCAGTTACCAATAGAGAATACCAACAGAGAATTGTACCTTGGCATTTTAGGCTGCTCTGATTTTGCATTTGATAGAGATATTGCATTTTCTTAGAACTCAAAATGAGTTTTAGAATTATTTCACCAATTATGTAAACAATATTCTTATATAAAGAACACACACATATCAGTTATTGTAACAACATCAAACTGCACAAAAACTTCCTTTTGAGTTTAAGAACTTCATAACCAATTTGTATGTTTTTCACACTATATAATCAAGGAAACAAGGGGTTAAGATTGAAAGGATTGTTATTACCTTGGGTGAAGGCTATTCTTCACAACTTTCTGACCATACTTCCTCCATTTGTAACCATCATCAAGGACATCCACATCACTTCTTGTCTGGAAACAAAACTGTGGTTCTCTCAACTTCCTCCTTACTTTCACCTTGTTCTTCTTTGACCCTGAACTTCTCCACCTACCATCACATGAACACAGTAACATTTTTTGATGTAGAAAAAAAGATCAGACAATAACATTACATCACAAACTGCAAATTAAATTTATCACAGCAGCAAAGCCATAGACAATATTTTCTTCACAAATTAAGAACAGTGATAGATTGCACACAATTTTGAATAATAGATTTTGAAGATAGATTTTAGGACGCGCGAGCACAAACCTGAACAAACGATTGATTGTGTTGAATCCTTGGGCGGAGGTGGCGATGGTGGACACGAGAGTGAGCGTTAGGAAGGCGAGAATGAGCATTAGGAAGGCGAGAATGAGCATTAGGAAGGCGAGCGCTAGTTTTATGAAGAACAGAGGGTTTCGTGAAGGTTAGAGTAGGGTTTTGTGTGGAGGCAACGTTAGGGATTTTTTGTTTCGTTAGCGGAGATAGGAAAGAGGTGTTAGGGTTTTGTGTGGAGTAGATAAAAGGAAGAGGTGTTAGGGTTTCGTGTGGAGCAGAGAAAGGGAAGAGGCGTTAAAGGTGTGGAGCGAAGAAAGGGAAGGGGCGTTAGGGTTTGGTTTCCAAAATGAAAGCAAATTTTCAAAAAAAAATTATTTTCCAAGGGAAAGTAAGTTTTCAAAAAAAAAATCAATTTCAAGTGAAAGCAAGTTTTCAAAAAAAATGAATAATGAGATTCAATTTCCAAGTGAAAGAAAGTTTTCAAAATAAAGGAATAATGAGAAATGTTGTATTAAGTGAAAGAAATCGGGAAACTTTTATTCTGAAGGATAATTGTGACAGAATGACATATTTTGAAAGATAATTATGGCGGTTAGTCAAATGACGTATTATACTGAAATATGTGGCGGTTATTAATAATTGTCATATTAAAACCGTCATTTTTACACCGTTTTTTTGTAGTGTGTGTTTATGTCTAAGTCCTCGCATAAAATAGTGTTGTTAAAAATCTTATATCTTATAGTGTTTGTTATCACTAAAACTTATATACTCTCTTATTATGAGATCATTTAATGGGTATTAGAGTGCCTAACAGAGTCTAGAATGCCTATCATGTTAACAATCTTCCTTTTTTTATGATGAAAAAAACTACAATTAAATATGACTCTAATATGATTGCTAAACAATTTTATATCAAATATTTTAACATTTCATCAAAGTATAATAGATATATATATCAAAATCAACATGTATGAGAGTATGTATCAGAATATAAGATGATATATCCAAGCATAATATCATAATATATATGTATGCAAACGGTAGCAGAGTGATTTAAACACTTTGTTGTTATTCATGTTTTTGAAGTCCTAAAAGATTACAACTGTGATAACAAATTAGACTAAAAAACAAACATATTATCCTAAAACCTCTTTGCTCTAACGTAATAGCTAAAAGATATATTTATTCACCATAAAGTAAAGCATCAATGCCCCAAAGTAAACCATCTATCTATTATCCTTAAAACATCCCTCCCTAAAGAAAATCTTTGATACTCTTATTTCTATCCCAAAATCTCTCCACTATAGAAAAATTCAGAAAGCTTTTTATTTCTTTCCCGTTTTTATATCACAAGAAAAATTCATTGAAAGAAACTATCATTCTTGCGGTGGTTTGGGTAGGAAGGTTAAGTATGATCTCGGTTACAATTGGTTCATATGTTTGGAAAAATTAAGAGCAAGATTTTCGAATTAGGGTTGGACATGTTTATATAGGGATGAGGAGAAATCCAGTTACAACTAAAAGGGATATTTTCGAATTGCAACTTAGATTGAAACTTTCTAAAATAAGGGAAAATAAGACCCAAAAAGAAAACTGAATCAACCAAGTTCGAATCAATCAAATCATTCACGAAAATAAAAAATTTAATTGAATCATCACAACTTAACTCAATCGACATATGCACATAAATCAAATCAACTACCTATTGAGACTCACAAACTTTCCTAATGTTTGAAACTCTTATAGATTTGACTTTGTATGAACAACAAGCGTTGACCATCTAATGCATTCATCTCCTAGATCATCTGATGAACACTTAGTCTATATTGTCTAATGCAAAAAAAATGCTACAAGTATAAAGATTTTCAAGACATATTGTTAGAATTAATGGCTTAAACAAGAGGAGGGAGGGGTGAATTGTTTATAAAATATTTTCGCAAAGATTGAATAAGAATGAAGCTTTAAAACACTTCACAGATTAAGCAATCAAGGAATGCAATCAAACAATGATTAAGAAACTGTTTGCAAAATTTCAATAAGTTGAAAGTTTGTTTTAACCGATTGTTTATAGTAGCAACAAAAGCAGAATTAAAAAAAAACAGTTTATAAGGAGTGAGAGAGAGAGGTTTACTCAGCCAATTTTATATTGGTTCACTCAACCTTGAGCTACATCCAATTCTCAGAACAACCACTGGGTTCCACTAGTAATCACTCGCAGATTACAAATTACACAACCACAAAGAGGTGATCTTGAAACCACAAGAACCACTCACCCTCTTTGCCAAACACACACCTCTAGTTAGAACACCTATGAATTTATAGGATTTCCACACACTTACAAGTTTATGAAAGAACAAATACAAGAATCAAGACAGGAACAAAATACACCTGAGTTTACAGGAATCAGAAAGCTCATATGATCAGACCTTGAACTAGTGCATAGTTGTTCAACAATCTTGCAAACTTTTTGAAAAACTTCTTTCAAAACCATTCTCAATCTCACTGTATTTGATATCAAACTTCTGTATTTTGTTTTAAAAGAAAATCCATATTTATAGTACTCAAAACTTAGCCATTCTAGGCAACATTTATGAGCCAAAACAATTTTGATTCACAGTCAAAACAAATTAACAGGTTTTCAAAAAGCTGTTATGAAATGTCACAATCAACCGGTTGAAAAGTCGTTTTAACCGATTGAATTGGTTAGGCGGTTATTTAACCAAGTAAAAAACAATTTTAAAAACTTCAAACAAACCGAGTGACAAAAAAACAATTATTTCGAGGATTCAACCGGTTGTTTTTCTCTTTGCTTAGAAAAACACTTTTCTCTTTTAAAACAGATTGAGCAAGCTTGTGCAAGGGACTAGGAAAGATCTTTACAAAGATTCTAAACACCCTAGACTAAACCCAAACCAAAAGCAACACAACTTCATCCTTCATCATAGATTTGAAATATCAAAGCTCCCATGCTCTACTCATATAAGCTCCACTAATTGAGATAAGTCATTCTTCAATAAGAATCATTTATGTCAATTTAAAAAATCGCTTTTCTACAAGAGGTTTTATAAAAATATATGTGGGTTAATCCTCTGTAAGGATAAACTGTAAATCAAATGTTCCATTTCGGACATAATCTTTTATGAAGTGATGTTTAATTTTAATATGTTTTTCTCAAAAATGAAAAATAAAATTCTTAGACAAACTGATTGCAACACTGTTATCACGTAGAATAGTGATATTTCTCTCATGATCGTTGTAGTCCTCAAGTTAATTCTTAATCCATAGCAATGTTGAACAACAATTTGCAATTGATACATATTCAACTTCTACTGTGGACAAGACAATCATTCCTTGTTTCTTACTTGTCCATGAAATGAAGTTACTTCCAATGAAGTGACAACCTCCATTTGTGCTTTTCCTTTCTACTTTATCCAACATAGTCAATGTCATAGTAACTTTGAAAATTAAATTTTTCTTTTTCCTTATCAGCATAAATCAATATTAAAGTGTTCTTTGAGTAGAAAAGTTATGGTTAATACCATGACTTTTGCAAAATACTCAAAAGTTTTCATTTTCAAATTCTTCACCGTGATTTCTTCTAACAACAACAATAAAGAAACCTTTTTCATTTTGAACTTGTATGAAGAATTTACAGAAGACTTTGAAAGTCTCATCCTAGTGGCTTAAAAACTTAACCCATGTCCATCTAGTAAAGTCATAAAAAATGACTGCATCATATCTTTTGCATCCAATAGAATCAGTTCTAGTTGGTCCATAAAGGTCTAAGTGTATCAGCTCAATAGGTCTTTGAGTGGATATATCATTTTTTTCTCTTGAATAAGCTTTTGACTTGTTTCCCCTTGAAACATGTCTCCCAAAGAATATTATCATTGAATGATAAAATGGGCAAACCTATCACGAGATTATATTTTTGTAGCTTTGAGACTAATCTCAAGCTAGTGTGGCCACACTTCATATTCCATAGCCAATGATCTTCCTTTTCTGACATGAGTCATGAAATCTTTTGATCTGATAACTCATCCATATCAATTTTATAAATATTTCCTTGTCTGTTGGAAGCAAATGTTTTGGTCCCAATTTTGAGATACATGATGCATTGGTCTTTGTAGAAAACAATATTATTCCCACCATCACATAATTGTCTTACTTTTCTCCTATCATGTGTCATGAGTCGCCATTCTCTTGCTACTATGATAGGGATCTTCTGGCTTAAGTTAAGAACATTTGCAAGAGGAATGAATGTAATGCATTTTATCTTCTTAGCTTTTATCAAAGGTTCGCATTTAGGGACACCATTAGACCATGCACATGTAGAGGAATGAATGTAATGCATTTTATTTTCTTTAAAAAATTGTTGTTTATACCCTATCTCGATTTAATCATGAGACTTCCTTAAATTTTTTATCAAGAGATTCAAAGATTTCTCACAAATATCTGATTGGGATAATATTTTTCTCAAACTAGGGTTTCTTGAAACTAAATTGCCTATTGGTTTATTATTTGATGGTTCCATTGCCCTTTCATAGGGATAGCAATGCGGAGCGGGCCATGTGGGCCGACCCGCAACCCGCTACCAAAAAGTGCGGTGTGGGCTCACTAATCTAGCCTAGTGACTCGCTTTGACCCGTCCTGCATAACCCACAACCCACACGGGCCAACAGCGGGGCAACGCGAGTTGACCCGCTAGGCCGCATAAATAAAAAAATAGTTATTTATTTTGTAGAAAAAAAATCATACCTCATTCACCCATTATTGTAGTGTGACCTTATTTTATTTTATTTTAAAAAAATTGAATTTAATGTACTAAAAAAATGAATGTTTTATTTTAATCATCTAAAGGAGTTAGTGTTAAGAGTGATAGTGGATTTAGTTTTGAGTACAATTTTATATTTAAAATTTGTTAATAAAAAAATAATATAAAGAAGATATTTGAATAGGATAGTTAAAAAAATTAGTCATATTCATTAAAATATTTTATCCAAAAATCTTTGATAAGATACTCTTATACGTTTACATACATATATAGGAAAAAATAGATGCAAAGCAAAACTTTAATTATTTTTAATCAAGTCTTCTAACAACCCTCATACTTGAATTTATATTTTTATCTTAATTGAATGAATTGAAACATGGATAAAATTTTAATTTTTTAGTAGAAGGAATAAATTTTTTTTATAATTAATGAAATTTTAATTTTTTGAAAAAAAATCTTATGCGGGCTGGCTCGCAAGCCTGCATGTTACCTCTTATGCAGGGTGGGCTAGTGAAATGAGTTTGTAGTCCTTGCACGTGGTGGAGCAACCCAGCCCGCATTGCCACCCCTAGTCTTTCACCTAATTCTTTTTTCTAGCTCTTCTAGATTCATGCTTTGACTTTCTACGTTATGTTTTAGACCCTTATTAATGTAATGCATCACCTCTGGCTCTCGCGCCTGGACGGTGACCGTACACACTCCCCTCCTACTCTTCAGGTTATTCTCATACCACTTCCTTGTCGCCTTCTGGTCAGACTTGATGAAGATCACCACTCCCTCGAGGGAGGAAAACTTCATCTTCATGTGCCTCGTCGAGGCCACCGCGCCTAACCTATTCAAGGAGGGCCTTCCTTAAAGTAAGTTATAGGCTGAAACAACATTAACACTAAATATCTGTCTGATTGTGCGAGATGAGGTGCCATCTAAGAAAGTCGTCCTCAGCTCCACATGTCCCCACACCTCCACCTGATCTCCGGCAAAACCAAACAAACAACCATCATATGGTCTCAATTGGTCAGGTGATAACTGTAAGTTATTAAACGTTACCCAAAACATCACTTCAGCTGAACTCCCCTGGTCGATGAGAACTCGGTATACTCTTCTTCCCACAATGACGACGAATATCACTACAGGATCATCCTCCTGTGGGACCACATTTTCCAAGTCAGCATTTGTAAAGTAGAGTCGGGCTCGGCCGGTTGGTCAGCCCTCCGCGCCTCCACTATCATCACCTTTCTTGTGTACTTCTTACGCTTGGAGGCGGAACATCCCCCCCTGAGAATCCTTCCGAGATGGTGTTCAACTCACCATGGATTGGTACCTCATGCCCTTAGTCTACTGAGGCAGTTTCTTCCTTGGACCCCTCCTGGTTCCCTTTCAGGTACTCCTTCAAGAATCCATCTTTTATCAGATCTGCCAACTGATAGCCCAAGGCTATGTAGTGCTCCACTTCATGCCCAAACCCCTTGTGGAACTCACACCAGATCTCCTTGCGCGACCCCAAGTTCCTATTAGATTTTGGGGGGAACCTCAATTTATCCGCCATCCCTAGCATCCCAACAACTCCTTGTAGGTCATCTGGAACTTTGGTCGGAAAGGCAGGTCCTCTCTTGCCTTTGTCTTTGGCTGGTTCTTCCTAGCTGTGTAGGGTGCTCGCCTTGCGTCAGATCTCTTCTTGGCCACCACTTCATGGACCCTCAGAGGTTGAGCTCGGCTACCTTCTTTGGGCTTGGCTTGCCCTGGGTACGTGTTGTTGCGCTTCACATATACTGCCTTTTCTACACTGATGTGAGTGACAACTTGTCGTCGTATTTTCCCAAATGTTCTTGTTGGATTTCTAATTAGCGAGTCACTGAACGACCCTGGCATGATCCCCTACCCAAAGGCGTGGACCATCAAGGCGTCATCTTGGGTATGAAGCTTTACTATAAACGACCCAAACCTATTCAGAAAATCCTTCAGAGGTTCTCCCTGTCTTTGCTTTACCCCAAAAAGATCGAAAGGGACTGGCGGTCAGGCTTGGTTAACAATGAATTGTTCCCTGAACAACTCGGAAAACAAGTCGAAGGAGGTGATGTGGCCATCGGGAAGGCCAACAAACCACTGCAACATTGTGCCTGTGAACGTACCCATGAACATCTTGCAATGTACGACATATGTTCCTCCCGAGATGATCATCTGGGCGTTGAATGTTGTCAGATGGCTCTCGGGGTCTTCTACACCTGTGAATGTAATTTTGGGCGTTATGTAATTAGTTGGTATGACAACATCCATGATCGCCGACAAAAATGGTTTTGGGCGAGCTCTTAGTTGAGCGGTTGGGCCTCGCTCCCCTACGGAGCGTCCGTCGAGCTACTGCAAATTCCTACGCAACTTCTCATTGGCTTTGCGCAACTCTTCATTACTCGCTCGTGAAACGCCTATTTCCGCCATCAATTGATCTTGTTTGAGTAGTTGCTCAGCTCAAACTTATACCAGAAGTCTCTCCTGTTCAGCCCTGGATGTTGCCATTGCTTCCTAGAGGGCACTCACGGTCTCCATAAGTTGTTGTATAGTGAGGGTGTCATTCCCTTCAGATCCCAGTGGAGCTTGCTTTGTATTCCTCATCACGTCTCGAAACTCAAGCACAATTGTTGATGGGATCAGGTTTTATTGAGCCCCACGGTGGAAGCCAAATGTTCTTGTCGGTTGACTTGCTTGCCGATTGACTTTGATGACAAGCTCTAGCTTCGTTGTTTCTTCACAAGTCCGTCCTATCTCTTGTTGCTCTGGAGCGTAGCTCCATTGAAATAGAGGGTGCCCTACCTATTGATTGCACTCCGACGATCAAGTCAATACAACGCTTATAAGAATTTAAGAAGTAGTAAGTTTCAATCTTAGAAACAGCGTACCTTAACCTGGGGTCTCAAGCCCCTTTTATAGCTTACCTCTTGTAACAACTTTCCATCACGAGAATCTAATCTCAATTGAAAGCATACTCAACAGGAAAATATTTTGTTCATGGGCACACTTTCTTGGTGCTGCAACAAAACGAAATCTTTCCTCCAGGGAGTGCATGAAATAATAACATAATAACCATCAAGGTACCGACTCATGTACCAACATCAGGGGTCTAGTCTGTTTACGTAGGCACCCCCTTTGTGGTGCTACACTATTTTTAATTATACTTGCAACCTAACCACTACGTGCCCTAAAACACATGGGCTTAGGTTTAAAAAGAGAACACTTACTCGACCTAGACTTCATACGCACTAAACGCACCCCTAGGTCCATAACTACCCTTCATTAGCCACCTGAACTTTATGTACGAAGGATTATCTTAGTTATACAGAAACTAACTTACTCATACAACTGGGGCCCAATTACATGGACTGCTATACTGGCCCAAAAGCTGAGCTGACCTGCTTGTGCCATGCACCGAGATCTGACCACTGAACGCTAAGTTCTGAGCGCTCTGGTCCAGTACAAATATGATTATTAATACTAATAATATTCTTGTTATTAATTTGAATATTGTTAATATTATTATTACCATTATAAATAACTAGCGGTAACACAGGCACTCACATGCCTGCGTATCCACATTTTTTATTTTTATTATTTATATATTCGTGTAATTTTAATAAATATTAAATTTTATGAGAAGACATGTAAATTATCTAAATGCACCACTGATAATAGTTTTATTAAGACTTTACATTAATTTTTTATATTTTCATTTTATTATTTTTGAATATTAAATTTTGATTTGACTTGAGTGTAATGTTGAACTTTGTAAGGTTATCAAGATTAAGATTAAGGCTTAAAAAAATTGGAGCTGCAAGATCTTTCCATTTCAAGTTTAGAGTAACTTTCATGTTCATCAAACGCCTTATGCAAGGGTTGTATATTGGAAGTTGTAGAATCTATCACCATATCAATTGAATCCGTGTCTTCCATGGCAAAGAAGTTGAAAAAAATAAAATAATATACTAAATACAAATTACCAAACTTCCAACTTATGTAATATCTATTAGATCAAAGCAACAGTAAGCATAAAAGCTTTGCCCGCAAACTAGGCTTAGGATTCACAAAATTTAACATCTTATTTAAAAAGTATTATTCACCAAATTATCCATTATTAAATTTTTTACAATATCTTTGGCGGCTTGATTGATCACTAAGATTTCTAAGAACACTACTAAATACATAAATCTGACATGAAAACAAAATAACTTGCCAAAAATAATTTAGGATCCCAAAATTTCATATAAAAGAAAAAAAAACTCAAAAATCTTCCATGGCTTTGTTAGATGTGTACTTTTGGAGTGCAATGTCAAGGAAATTGCTCAAATTAAACCAGAATTGAGAGAGAATTGAATGGTAAATAAAAAAATATAAAAAAATATAAAAAAAATAAAATAAGAAAGCAATAGAAACAAAAATGTTCAAATCCTATAACAGTGAATGAAATGAAACTTTGAAAATTCTTTTATAAAACTCTGAATCTGTATTGATTATCCTGTTCATTTACATCTCAAACCTCAAGAGCCATTGAAACATTTCATCGATTTTATTCCCAAACGGTTGGCTTCCGCATCATAATCTTCACCTAAGCGACGTGGCTTCGGCGACTACTGCCAGCGAAGAACCTTCCAAAACTTCAAAACGACACTGAGAGCCATTGAAACATTTCACCGATTTTATCCCCAAATAGTTGGCTTCCGCATCGTAATCTCCACCTAAGCGATGTGGCTTCGGCGTTTATTGCCAATGAAGAACCTTCCAGAACTTCAAAACGACATAGTATTTGAAACAACCTTCAATTAAATAGTATTACTTTTAAATAATAAAAGTTAAAAAGTAACCAAATATGAACAAAAAACAGGCATAACTTGCTCATATCCTTTTTCTTTCTCTCACACTTGCAACCATTTGTTTCGGTAGTTCCTCTCTCTTTGGGTTCTCCTTTATCTTTCACTTTAGGTGTCCTCTGACTCTGGGGGACACTGTTGAACTCTTTGGTGAGTATTTCTGGTTTCAATTTGATTGTTTCCATGTCGAACTCGTAGTGCCTCCTTGCGTCCTAGATCTCTCACTGGTTTCCTCTCCTCTTACTTGCCTTATAAAATGAGACGCATCTCTGCTTCGAGCGCTTTGGGAAGTGTGAGGAGGAGGAAGCAATGGTGGTTGGTGTTGTTGTTGTACAGTGGTGATTGAAGAGGAACTAAGATGGGTGAAAGTAAGAGAAGTGTTGAACCAAGTGGTGTTCAAGCTTTGAAGAATCCAAATCTTTTGAAGGATGTTGAAGCCTCTGCTGTGCTTGATGTTGCTGTGCTGGTTTAGCTTAGTTTTGGGGTAGTTTGAATGTTGTAATCCACCCTTTGATTAAATCTAAAGCATAAGCATCTCAATCTTTGTGAAAGTAAAATGTTTTCAAACTAAGTTAAAACAACCGATTGTTTGTACTTAGGTGTTTTGAGAAAAAGATTGAAAACTGTTTTTCAAATGATTGAACTGTTAAGAACCAAAACAACCGATTGATTCGAGGAAACAACCGATTGTTTGTTTTGGGACCATAACAGAAAAACTAGAGCTTTAAATGATTTAACTGCTTACGCTCCAGTCATTAAATGCTTTGACCAATCTTTTAATGCAATTTAAGAGTTTGTTAAGATTTGATAACAAACTACATCTTTGAATAAATTCAGAATAA
>Ga0123342_1008011_pt1 | contig 13594 bp, 8 predicted proteins | sample Turbeawhitnodule_FD_89960 | JGI IMG/M metagenome (GOLD analysis project Ga0123342, IMG submission 89960) | Root nodule microbial communities of legume samples collected from Mexico - Turtle bean Mexico white nodule | ecosystem: Host-associated > Plants > Roots > Nodule | place: Mexico: Nepantla...
ATTGAAAATAATATATTCCGGAAAAATAAATCCGGAAGTAATTATTGAGTTTCGGAAATAAAAATCCGGAAACCAAAATTAAAATTCTATTTCGGACAAAAAAATCCGGAATTGAAAAATAATACATTCCGGAAAAAAAAATCCAGAAAAGAAATAATTGTGTTTCGGAAATAAAAATCCGGAAACAAAAATAAAAAATCAATTCTAGATAAAAAAATCCGTAATATAAAATTTCGTTCCGGAAAAAAATATCCAGAACACATATTTTGAAATTTTTTTTTTAAGGACAGTTTCGTCTTTTTCGCTAAGATCGGGTGCAGTGATATGGTGCAGGAAGCAATTGCCTTGTTTAAATAACATTTCATCCTTAATTAACCTCACGTTATTTATTTTAACTCTTACACTTTCTTTCAATTTTTAATAAAACTTGACTTTATACACGAATTTTGTAAAAGAAACTATAATTTTTTTTAAAAAAACTAATATACTTAAAATTATAATTACGTATGCATGAATAAATTTATATAAAAACCCATAAACATATTGTGACTTTTCATTTATTATCATTAACCACAACTAATTTTATCGAACATTCTAAAAATTTACTTCAAAACATTCAATTATATCATCATTAACTTCTACCAAACACCACTATAAAAGATAAACAAAAAAAAGTCATATACCATGTCATACATAATTGATGATGGAATAATGAACCATTCTATATCACTAGCTAGGCCTGAAACAACCCCACATCACGAATCAATGCTCGAATATTCTCTGATTAATTATTCTATGAATTAGGTTACAAATATCAACAATGAACACAGGCATGAAGAATGGGAACATGTCCTTTAGAAAAGTGAAGAGTCACTTTCTCACTACAGAAAGCAAACACTGTCACATGGGAAGGGTCAAAGGGCATAGAAATGTAAGGACCACAATGCACCTCCAAAGTTGCATATTCACTAACATCAAACATTTACATATTGAGACATTCAAATTGATCATAGGCATCATCACATTATTGCAAGCTCCTTACACAATGTTCTGAGAAATTATTCTCAAAACATATGAACAAAAAACGTTTATTTCAAATCATAGATATTTCAGAAATTGAAAAAAGAAATCTACCTAATAATAATCTGTATTATAATGTTTCCTCAACAGCATCATTCTTATTACTATATCTACAGATGGACTGATAGCCAGATCATCCTAGTCTTACAAAAAATTCAGCAGTGGCACATTCCAAAATTAACTTTCTTGTCCCTGGTTGAGCATGAAGAACAGTAACAAACAAGTCCATAGAGGAATCTCAGTTCACCAAATCTATTGTTTTGCCTGCAGAAATCAGTACATAAAGAAATAAGTATACCTTCCAAACAAAATCATTAGTTCTGAAAGAAAACCACATGTTTGTTTAGCTTAAAGAAACTTGTAATCTAATTGTTATTCTATTTGTTTCAAACCCTTTTGTTCTTCTCAAATTTTCCAGATTCCCACCCACTTGACCGCTGAATGTGAAGATATGAACCAAAACATGTGCTAAAGTATATGGTGTGGACAACTTTGGAAAGTCTACAAGGTAAGCTAACTTATGTTGAAAATTGACTTGGAAAAGAAGTTGTATAGGTAGGTTCAATGTAAGAACAAAAGGAGTTAGGTGGCAATTTCAAGGCTACTCACCAATACACCTAACTTCAGCAGAATATCATTTATGAGATTGGAAGGTAAAACATAAGGTACATTCATAACCAACTCCACCCTATGAACCACGTTTTTTCTCCATTGTAAACTCTCACCAAATGATAAGTCTTGAAGGTTACACAAAAACCCTTTTAAAATTTGACAGTTTGCAGATCAGACAAAATAACAATGCAACCTCGGACCATTATAATAGGTAACACTGTGTGTTTGATGTTTCAAATATAAATAACATTTTTCTTTTGGTGGTAAATAATATGGCCCACCAAAGGACACGATAAACGATGATAAACATAACAAAATTAGAAAATGAAGAACAGAAAGTACCTGTGAATATAAGAAGGTTCCAAGGATGGCAATGGCAGCACCAAGAGCATTGACAGGTTGAACTGGTGTGTGGAAAATAATAATCGAAGACACTATGACAGATATACGTTTCATGGTGTTTCCAACGCTAAACGTCAAGGGAGAGATCTCATCCAGAGACATGTATGATACTTGATTGTATAAATGATAGAATATACTTTGAGCTGCTACCCACCTGTTGTGTACAATCACCAGCCAAAAATTTGGTCATAATATTGAGAGAGCAGAAGCTTAGGATCACAAGATGAAGGGTACCAACAACAGACAACTCAATCAGAATGAAGAAACTGAAGTCAGATAATGGGTTAAAATGTGAAAACTAAACTACACAGAAGGTGTAAGCTTTAATTCAGATTACAACACACACAAAAAAACAGGTATTTGATAATTATTCCATTGCCCAGCACAGATGATCTATCAGCCCGCAAGTCTCAAATTAGCATAAGGACATGATCATCAATTAGTGGCAGAAAAGACTGAAGAAGTCGACATTGGTGTCTTCTAGCCAATAGTAAACGTTTTCATGCATTTTATATATGTGTTGAATCTCTGAAGTTAGTTTATATTTTCCCCAATTTTATAAAGGATAAATAAGTAATCAACCAAGGTATAAATATGCAAGCCAACTGAATATAGCTTTTAATACAGAATCTCCAACACTAGGAGAGATGCAAATGCAAATGTCTCGATCACTTCAAAATAAGAAACTATCATGTTGACCCCTAACAACTAGAAAACATTCAACTTTATTAAACATAAAGATGATGAAAAGGCCAGTATTCTCAATAACTACCAACAATTTAAATCTTCAGATTGATGGTCAGAAATTGGAACCAGTACCACCACCTTCCCCCATACTGTTGTTAAATATGTCACTCAAAAACAAATGAACAGTAGTTTAGGAAATATAAAATATTTTTGCATTCACACATAAGGATAAGAAAAAAGAATCAGATAAAAGATGTTTGAACTTTGAACACTAACCATATATTATGAAAATTTCAACATATCACCTTAGAGCATGAAAAATAGAGATACATACAAGTAGAGATGAGTGTGAACATGATAACAACACAATAGGGATAACATTACAGTAAGCAGTCTTCTTGAAATTACCATATGAGTTGGTTTCCGATCTGAGAGACGGCTGTTTGCCATCCGGCAATCCACATCTGTGGTCCTTCCACGGCAATGGCAAAGGGTGTGAGAATTGCTAGGGACAAAATAGATAAACAAGCGTAGTAATTCATTCCACTGACAGACTTTCCCTTCATGCCCTTTTTCGAAAAGATGTTACGGAATACAAATGCCAAATTCGATATCATAGCCCCCATAAAACCTGGAAAAGAATAATGAAAATAAAGTCAGGAGAGTGAAGAGCTACTTGCAGAAAACTTTACAAGAAATTCATTCCAGAACAAATAAATAACCTCTAATGACACCATTACTCAAGTTACTCATTAACAAATTACCCTTGTTCTTGAGAGATAAACTCAAGCAAGAATAGACAACAAAGTGCAGTAAAGGCCAGTTCCCTAACACTAAAAGAAAAATCATAACCAAATGTAATTTAACACGGACAGATTATATTTTTGTCTAGTCATATTCAAGATCCAAAAAAGTTTATCATCTTATCTCCAACTTACTTCTGTGCTTAACAACAATATCAATATTAAAGATAAACAAAATCCTTGAAAGGAAAAAATCATTACCAATCATGTTGAAATTGAGTTCAGTCACGGCTGCAAGTGCACATCCACCAATGATCGGAACTAAAGACAGATAGACTGGCACAGGGAAGGTATCACCCAAGATAAATCTTGAAACCAGAACACTAAAAGCAGGCTCACCACTCTTGATTATGTGTGTAAATGATACCGCAACTTTTGACATACTAACAGTTGCCGCTACATGTCCTATTGTATGTGCTACGGCAACCTGAAGGGGAAACAAAACAAAAACTAAGGTCTCCATCCATCCAAAATGATAAATAAATAAATAAAGGAGAATCACTAAATTGATCAATAATTTTTTTGAAACAATTACACAAGCATACCAAAAATTTCAAGGATTTTTTAGGGTGGAGGAAGAAACTTTGTTGATTGTCCAGCTAAAGTAAAATCACTATTTCTAAACTTGAAAATTGTAACAATTAGTAAACCAAAGATCTCAAAATTAATTCAGTCCAATTCAGCCACAAGGCTTGAAAGGAACATACTCAATTTTCTCTACTTTGTACGTTTCTGGACTTAACCAACATAGACATCCAGATATGCGTCCAAAATTGTCAAAAAGAAAAACATTTTTTTCCCAGAATAAAAAACACATGAGCAAACAAAACAAAGCTTTCATTTCCTTCCATCAATTTCTTTCGTCAAGAACAAATAAAACCAATTTGATACTTACAGGGAACAAAGACTTCCAAAACTCAGGATCAGTCTTGGGGGCTTCTGCAATCCCAGTGGCCCAAGAGATCAACATCATAAGAGACCCACATGCAAGTGAGAGAGTTGAAGTCAGCCAAGGGTAGGGGTAGGCATTCAACACCTTCTTGTTATAAATATTAAACACCACATTCAGAGCCCACCAGGTTGCAAAATATATGCCAATTTTCACCTTCTTTGCAGCCTCTGATGGTGTGTTTGTAGCCTCAACCTCTGATCTGTCTGCCTCATAGGCTTCACACTTCACCAAATCACCCCTTCCATCACTCTTCCCTGACACAAAATTTCCACCACCAAGAGAAGAAGCAATGTGCAGTGGCTTGTGCACTGAAACCAGAGATCCTTGCCCCTTTTCTCTTGACAAAGAAGGCAAAAACGACCGTGCCTTAACTGGGGTTGCATGTCTTTGCCTCAAAAGAAGATCAGAACCACTGATCCCCACAACAGGCTGTCTCAAGGAAGAAATCATTGTAAAGGGTAGGCTCAAAATTCAAACTTTTCTGACAGAACCCTGTGGGGTGCTGAAAATTTTCAAGGAGAAAAGAAACAAAGATCAAATCAGAGACACTCTTTATGTATGAGAGTGTGTCTAGGCTTTGATCTTCTGCCCCTCTGAGATCTTGAAAGGTTAATTTATGTCAAACCAAAACTCTGCAAAACAACAATAACAAGAATAATAATAATTACAATATAAAAAAAATTAACATAAAATTCAAGACAAAACTCAAAAGCATAGAAGAAAAATAGAAAGCGAAGGGAATGATGCCTTGGAATCTTAGCTTCGGATGAATTGAAAACTGCGAAAAAACAATGTGTTTTGGTCAAATGATGTTGGTGTTTGGTGTTGTATGATTATGTGAATATTGATATAAATAATGAAAAGTAAAAACAAGTTGAGAAGAATAGTGTGTTTGTGGGGTTTGGTGGCTGAAACGTGACCGTGAGGGACAGTGTTCTTACTTCTTTCTCTCTCGGGTTTGATGATGCCTTCAATCAAACTACGAAACATACAAAGTTAACATCTTAGAAATCTCAGTCACCATGATTATTTAAATATGTTCTACTCATGTAAATATCATATATCTTTAATTTATATCAAAATATTTTCTAACTTTAAATCTGTTAATATTTTCTTAATCTTTATCATTAATATATTAGTTTAAAATATAAATGTTAACTAATATAATTAAAAATCACAAAACTTTTCAAATTAAGATTTTTTTTTACACAAAATTTAATTAAGTAAAATATTTTTTATTTAATATAAACAGAATACTTTTATAGGTTATTTTTACTTTTTCACTCAATAATCTAGTATAATTAAAAATAATAATTATATTTTACTTTTAATTTAATTTCTGTATGGATATATGATGATTAAAATTACTTTTTAATATATTATACACAGAAATTTTATCAAAAGATAAAATAGTAACACATGTTTTGATCTTTAGAATAAATAATTACAATATATTATAATTATATTTTTGAACTAATAATTATAATAGATAAACATTACATCTAATATAAAACAAATTATTATTATTGTTATTATTTTCTTCAAATATCCTTATAAAATTTAAAGTTAATGTAAAATAATTAGTTTAAATATGCTTTAAGTTCAAGTAAATATTTTTTAATTTTACTTTCTATAAATTCTTTTGACATTTCTAAATCTTTGATATTTTATTATTGTTTTTTAACTTGTTATTAAATAAAATAAATTTAATACTAAAATTATAAAATATCAATCAAAACAATAAGAATGTTTTTAAGTACATTATTCAATTAATGAATATATTCAGAATGTGTTTATTTTATAAGCAAATTTAAATAACATGGTAAAATATATCAAATTTATTTATTTCAAAAAAAGTTCTGAAGTTATAAACTACTTTAGGTTACTTGTCACTCATTTATTTTTTTTATTGCCCCTTATATTTATATATATATATATATATATATATATTATTTTCTTTTTTTTTTATCTATTTTCAGTTTTACAGAGGTAATTTTTTTCTCGTATTATCTCTGAGCCTCTTTGGTTGATCGATTAAAATTACAAATAATATATTTTATCTAAAAAAACATAATTTTATTTATATAATAGAACTAATATAGTTATAATGTTTTATGTCATTTTATATTATGAAATATTTTATTAGTTACTTTTACTAAATATTTTAAGAGTGTGTTTAGTAAGATTAATATGTTTGTTATTAACTTATTTGACTATTTTATTAATATATCAAAATAATTTATTTTAAAACTAAGAAGCTACAAGTCACTTCAACTAGCTTGTATCATATAACTTATAACTTATTTAATCTTTTTTCTATTATTATCACTTATTTTAATATAGTTTTACTATTTTTATTCTATTTTTACTTATCATTACCTATTTTAATTTTATAGAGATAATTGATTAATGTATTATTTTTAGTAGTTGTTGGTATATTTTTTAACCTTTTATGTAGTTTAAATTAAAAAAAAATCACAATGAAGTTACTAATTCTTTCCTTCAGGATGTAGAAAATATACTTTGTGAAAAATAAGTTCAATGTACCATTAGTTTAGATTGAGGAATAGAAAAACTTAAATTTATGAAGATAAATAAAATTTAAATTTGACTAATATCTATTATATTAATTCATTTAAATAAAATTACTTATTTAAATCAATAAAAGCTATGATAAATAATAAGTAGTAAAACAATTAATATGAATTTAATTATTTAAAAAAATTAAAAATTAAAAATTATAATTATTTAATAATATATTTTTATCTAACATAAAATAAAATTTATTATATAATAAAAATATGTCGTTATATTATTTTATATTTATGAACTAATTTACCAAATACTTTAAATTTAATAAGTTAGTTTATTAGCGTGAAATTTTGAAGCTAATAAGGTAGTAGTAAATTTACTACTAGGATAGTTTATTAGTTACCTACTAATTAATCAACTAGTTTTGCCAAATAAAATTGAAGTTAATAAATTAGCTTATTATTTTATAACTTATAAGTTAAGAGTTTGTCAATTAGTACTTAATCTAAAAGTCAACTAGATTATCAACTATTAGTTAACTTATAAGCTATATAGCTAGTTTTGCTACATAAATCCTTAATCCTTTTTTTTTTATGGATAAAACAGTGGTACATAATTTTTTTTAACTTCAATATATTATGAACACTATTTTTATATTATTTTAAGAATAATAATTAATTTTTATTTATAAATATCACTTAAATAAAATTATTATTTTTCAAAATACTAGTAACAAAATATGTTATAAATAAAATTATCTTATAACAATTATAAATTTTCTTCAGATAAAAAATAATAATGGTTTTATATTACATATAGTTTTATATAATATAAGTTGTTTTTAATATATAAATTATATTTATTATTTTTATCTTTATAGAATAAAATGCTTATTTATGAAATTTGAACATAAATTATTTTAAGTTTATTAAAAAATATAGTATCAAAATTAAGATATATATATATATATATGTATATATATATGTATATATATATATGTATATATATATGTATATATATATATATATAATAAATTATAAACATCTAATAAATTGTAATTAGTTTTTAAATAGAAATACGATATTTAAAAGTAAATTCTTGAATAAGAAAAATATAAATAATATATTATTAATATCATTCATATTAAGTAAATAATATATTATTTAATTAAATTATATACCTATAAATTAAAACATCTAAGTATCTCAATTTAAGTTTTTTATTGCCTATTAAATTTATATTTGTTATTTTTAGCGTTAAACTGTGATTTATAGTAAAGTCTAAAAAATAATGATTAAAAATATGAGATATTTAAAAGTAACACTTTTTTACAGAAACTAATTATATATATATATATAGAGAGAGAGAGACACTAAAGGTATTTAAAATTAAATAAAAATGGCACATGATTATATATATAAAAAAAAAAAACTAATTTTACATGCCTCCGTTTATCCTCTCTCTCATGCTTTAAAAAATAAAATTGAAACAATAGCATAATAAAATATGAGATTAATTTTTACTTATTAAGCAGTATTTTTAGTTTGTTTATGGTATACAATAAATATTTGATATGGTTAAAATTTATAATTAAAAATTTCAAATATATAATTATTTTGTAGTTACATTTTTAATAAATAAACATTTATTAATAAACTCTTCCTTATTATCTGATTATTAGAACTAGACTCAGCATAAAGATTTTTATAAAAATCCAAGATATGATCCTCAATGAGTTTAGGATCCTCAATGAGTTTAGATCCTCAATAACCTCATTCTCAATCCTTAGTATGTGAATCCCACTAGAACTATTTCGCCTCTTTACCACAACATGAAAAAGTAATATTTTTATCCCTATCTTAAAACATTTTTGTCCTCTCTCTCAAAAAACAAATATTGACAATAAAGCGCATGATCAATCTCCTCCTTAGCAATCTTTACTTAACAGATAAGCCCATCGATATCAAACAAACTAATAGTCTCTAAGTTTTGTTGAATATCAAGGAGGAAAGCTTGCTTAAGGCACTGCTTTATGAACATTACCAAAATAATTTTTATTCCACCATCAGAGCTCAATTTTCAACCTTTTTAACTTATGTTTCAAAATAAACATAGGACAACCAACAACCAGATTAGCCCAAGAATCATGAATAACCTTCATACACGAACGATCTTGAAGTCATATAGAAAAGAAACGAAAATTGTTAACCTTCTGTAAACAATTACTAGCAAGACTAGCAAGAATAGGAGAGTGGTCAAAACCATTTTTAACAAGAACCAGGTAATTACAAGAATCTCATTCATCCAGACACGCTCCAATACATAAAGCCCTATCCAAATTTCTATCAATTATGTGTAACCCGCTCCTCCCATTACACCAAGTATAACAAGGCATAGAAGTAAGATCATTATTATTAATCCAATCAATAAATTCAATATAAGAAACCTTATTAGGAGCAACCCTCCCTTTGCAATCGTCAACCGAGAGAACAACATTAAAATCACCCAGAATACACGAAGGCCCTGTGAGGAAACTAAGATCCCTCCAAAAAATTCGTCTAACAAAGTATGTGTTAGCACCATAAACACCTACAAAGCTAAAGCCTTTATCATGCGAAAGGCAATTTACATAAATAAATTGATCATTAACCAAGAAAGTTTGGACAAGATTTGGGACCGACAAACACCAAAGCCTAACAGTTTTATTAACGATAGGAGACGTAGCAACCAAATGCATATTAACAGATTTGAAAAGAACATCTAAAACATTAGTGTATGACATCATGGGTTCAGTAAGAAAAACAAGAAGAGGTTTATGCAGTTAATATTAATATTATTAACAATATTAATATTAATAATTTTAATATTTATTTTATATATTATTATTATTATTTTATATTATTTTACTTATTGAGTCTTTGGGTAAGACAAATTTATATCTTAGGTTATAATTTGCTAATTATTTTGCAATTGAGGGATTGTGTATATATTATATTCTCCCTTCACACACTTTATCACATATTGATTGGGTCCTATATACAGGTCTCACTAAACCTAGATTAGATTGTGTAATAATGTCACTTAGCATGAGAATAAATTTCCAATATGAGTTACATTAATGTATAAGAATGCTCATCTTGATAGAGAAGAAAAAGTTAATAAAGAAAAATATAGATCAATTACTAACCACTAATTAAAATTAAAGTAAAGGGATCCCATGGTAAGAAAATATATTGATAAATAAAAGTATTTGAATGAATTTTTTAAAGGGTAGTGTACTTTTATAAATAATTTAAAATATGATATGATGAAATATGTTGTTTGGATAGATAATCTATTAAAAAATTATATATTTTTTAAGAAAATATCATGCTCATAATTTCAAATTTTTTAAAATATAAGAATTTAAGATCGGTTTTTGTACTATACTAAAATTTTATGTTTTAAATATATATTTAGTTTTGTATACATCGAAAAATAATTACTATTTTTAAAACTAAGAATCCAAAATGTAAAAATACATGAGTTGATTTAACCAAAAAAAAGTATTTAAATAGTAATTCAAAATTCTAACATTTTAATTTTGAAAATTTAAATTCGTTTGTGCAAGTACAACGGTCTTTTTTAAAAAAAAATAAACTATGAAAATAATTATTACTTTATAATTTATGGAATGAAATTAGAATTTTTTTAAAAAGAGATTAAAAAAAGTTAATTTACCCATAAATATACGTATGGGATACAGAGAGAAAAAAAAGTATGGTTTGCAAAATGAAAAAGGCTTCATTTCATTGTTATTCATATCTCATCAGAATGAGAATGAACCTAAAATATGCCCTTTTTACAAATCATGACAAACAAAAGCCTTTTGCTATCCCCATTATTACTAACCACACCTTATACCATAACAAAAAATTAAAATACCCACTCCACCATGTCACCGTTCTTGTCATTGCACTCTTTGGGAGGAAGAATAAGAGGATAGGGCATTGGAAAAAATGATTAAATGTATTATGCATAATATTATAATTTTATTTTTTATTACTTTGTGTTTTAATTTAAGTTTTAAATATTATGCAATTTCAATTTAATTTCATTGTTGATACGTAGACTTGAATCAAAATTTTTGATAAAAATTGTTTCTCTGAGTATATTTTTGTGAACAAATGACAAGACATGTATCTATTTCATTCTTTTGCACGTATGTGCTATGTCTAAATTATAATTATTATTTTTATTGACATTTATGTTATTCATGTTATGTCTAAGTTATTTTGATATGAATATAAAAAATTTAAAAAACTGTAAATGAAAATTATTTATATCTTAATTAAAAGTGATAATATATAACATTTTTTTTCAAAAGAATGATATTAATAAAATCTAGCAAAAAAAATAGTGTTTTTATTTAGAGATTGATATATTACTAAGAACTTAAAAAAATAATGGAATATAGTATTTTAAAAAAATATATATAATGTTTAACGAATTAAACTTAATCCATAATTTTATTTATTTATAGATATATAGGTATAAACTGAAAATAGATATAGAATTTTCACACACAACCTAACATGTTTAGATATATTAATAAAATTATATATATTAATAAAATTATTTCAACTATAATATTTTTTAACACACTCTAAAACACATATTACTACACCGCCATTATTATTAACTGTACCATTATACTAACAGCAGAAAGACTAAAATATCGCCCTCTGCACCACGCTCTAAAATATTTAATATTGTTTTCAACTTTATATTTTAATATTTGTATTTCTATCAATTAGACGTATCTTATGGGGTGTTACAGTTTTTAAATACTAGACTTAAAAATAATTCAGTCCAATTTAAGAAAAATGTTTAATTATTTAAAAAAAATCAATTTTCAGTTTCATATATATATATTTTTATTCTGGAAAAAATATATTTCTGTTACAGCTAAACCAAACTATTTATTTATTTTAAAAACACTTTACAACAAACATACTGAAATAAAAAAATATTTCTCACCATAAACCCGTCCATAAATTCAAAAGGCTTCCAAAAATAGATAAATCGGATCTAAGGTGATCCTAAGTTAGATTAAAATTTTACTTTTTGTAAACTTCTTTCGTACACTCATTTAGACGGACTCTTTTTAAATTAAAAATTAAATAAAAAAATATTTAAAATATTAATACTTTTTATTATCATATTTAAAAATATAAAAAATATATAAAAATATTTTAATTTAAATTATTAATCCTTACAATTAAATTTTATTTATTTATTAGTTATAATTAAAAATTAACATAGAAATATTAATTAATAAACTAAAACTTTAAAAAATATTTACATAATTAATATTACTTTAATTTATATATATAACAATATTCAGTTATATTCCTACACAATTTACACAATAATCTTTTAATTGAAAATACATTTTTTAGTAAAAATATTTTTTGGATTTTAAATTTTATCTTTAGCATATATAGAAAATAAAAGAAAAATATTTTAAAAATATAGAAAATAAAAACTGTTTTAAAATATATTTGAAACGGTTAGATAAAATAAAGATATCTTGATTTACAAATGTTATTTAAAAAGATAAATAGATGTGTGTGAAATTGATTTATTCAGTGCTAAAAATCAGAGCAATTGTTTTGTTCTCATTTCCTTTCTCCTACTATGACTTTCACTGCAAATATAGTGTTCTTCTTCACTTTTCTAATTGCCATTATTGTCCCTATCACTTCACAGCCATGCAACTCATACAGGTTTTCAAAACACATCATCTTTTTCTTTTCCTTTCTATTTTATATGCTTACTCTCCTATTTTTTTTCTTATATCAACTTTTCACAAAACATAAAATCATCACCTTTTCTTATATTTGCTTCAATATATATCAAAGGTTAATTTTATGAAGAAATGTAAATACAAAAACATTTATCATATAATATAAAATAGTAAAGGTCATATTTTTAAAATCATCATCTTTTCTTATATTTGCTTCAATATATGTCGAAAATATATGTCGAAGGTTAATTTTGTGAAATGTAATAACAAAACAATCTTAATTAATTTTTCATAGAAATATTCTTCTTTATTTTTTAAATTTCTGGTTTTCTAAATACAAAATAAATATGTTATTTTTAATGGATGGGGTTTGAAAATATATACGGGATGACTTAACAAATTCGTGTTTTATTTATATTAGGTGAAATGGTACTTTGATAAAAATATTTATCATATAAATTATAGGTAATGAAGCTCATATTTCTAATTTTAAAATCATACAGGTTTTCAAACAACATTAAGTATGCGGCTTGTGAAGATTTGCCCGTTCTTGAATCCTCGTTGCATTGGAACTACCATCCATCATCAGGTGTAGTTGATGTTGCATTCAACAAGGCCAACGCAAAGGATTCAAGTTGGGTTGCATGGGCCATAAACCCTATCTCAAAGGGCATGGTGGGTTCACAATCATTCGTGGCAGTTCATAAATCAAATGGGACCATCAAAGCATATACATCA
>Ga0123342_1008012_pt1 | contig 13586 bp, 13 predicted proteins | sample Turbeawhitnodule_FD_89960 | JGI IMG/M metagenome (GOLD analysis project Ga0123342, IMG submission 89960) | Root nodule microbial communities of legume samples collected from Mexico - Turtle bean Mexico white nodule | ecosystem: Host-associated > Plants > Roots > Nodule | place: Mexico: Nepantla...
CCCCTTCTTGAGGTTCCGCAACATTTCCTTGATGTCTATGATGTCGTCCTTCAACCCATTGATATCATTTCTTAATTCCATCATCACTCTTCCTTGATCGCTGGTCAACTTCTCCAATGCACTTGTCCTCTGTTTCATCCTCCACCTTTTTCTTTCTCGCCCAAGCTTCCCTTCGTATCCGGCGGGTCGGACCAATTGTTAGGAACCCAGAAAAAGAAAAACGAGACACACAAAGATAGAGATAGGATACTGAGGATTCCTCTGTTTATTAAGATTCACTGTTACAAGAAGTCAAACCTTCAAAGGGAACAACCTCCCTTTCTCACAGGACTATTCCTGTTGACACAATCTAATATTCAAAAACTCCCTTCCCAAAACCTGTTGGTCTTTATTTAAAGACCAACCATACCCCCACTAACCACTAACCGCTCCCTTAACTGTTCCTAATGTTTCTCCTATGGTACACCTTTCCTGTCATTTTCCTATTCTCATTTTCTGTCCTAACAGAAGAAGACTTCCAAAAAGAAAGCTTACATTGAAGTTGATCTTCCACCCAAATACAAATTTGTACAAGATCACTAAGTTCATGATAAGGTAACTATTCAACGCGTTCCCGTATATAAAAATTGAGTCCACTGAGAAATCGAGCAATGGTTAAACGAGGTTCTTTCCAAATACCAACGCGTAACAAAAGCAACTCCATCTTCTGGCGGTACTTATCAACAAATAAATCTTTCTGAGTTAACCGATGTAGCTGATTGATGAGGTCACGATCATAAAATGAAGGAATAGGAATATACTGTTTATGTAAAGTAGAACAAAGTTCATTCCAATATTTGATGGGTGGATGATGATGTATTAGGAGATCACGGGAATAAGCAGTCCGCCAATGCATAACACCCTCTTGAAAGCCAAGAGTGGCTAAGACTACCAGAGGTTCATAGTCCACATGATGGCGCTCAAAGATTTTCTCAACTTTCGTCTCCCAATTGAGATATGCATCCGCGCTAGCCGTGCCATAAAAAGAAGGAAGGGAAATCTTGGGCTCCCAATGGATAGGTTTGGGAGGTGGTTGATAAAAATCATGATTGTGATGACTACTATAGGCCTCAAGACTAGATGGTGGGCAAGGATGATGAACATTGGCTCGGGGAAGAGATGATTCCCGGTGGTGACTACGCGAGCGGTGCGACTTGCGGTCACGTTCTAGAACAAGCTAATGAAGCAGAGTTTTAATTTCCTGTAATTGAACATCATGACTCTGAAGAGTAGCCATGATATCAATGTTTGATGGAGACTGTCAATGCCCATGCACACTGGAAGGATGGGATGGATCACTCATGATGGAATAAAAACAAAAGAAGAGTCAGAAAACAGTTAAAAAAAATATAGTAATAGAAAGGGTGAGAGAAAAGGAAAACAAGAAGTAAGAGAGAAAAATTGCACGCCCAGGAAAGTAAAGTGAGTACCAAAACCTGCTTAGGTAAAGCTTATTGCACTGAGAACGCACAAAGATGTCCAAAAGTCCAGCGTCAAAACAAATCGAAAGAAAACAAATAGATGTAGGTAAATTCTCCTAAAAACCAAAGAAAGGTTTAGGCTGCAAGAAGACAAAGCCTAATGTATCACAAAGACGTACAATGCAAGAAAATAAAGACAATTGTGAAAAAAGAAAACAACAAAGAAGGAATGAAAATGCTACATGAAACCCGAGAGGAAAAATGAAATGAATACCTGAAAGACCCTAACGCATGACCACACACATACAGTAAACTGGTACAAGATAGAATGAAATGGCCCAAGAGCACAATTTCCTAAACCAAAAAGTAAGCAAACTACAATGCAAGGAAAAAGAAAAACACACAAAATTATGTGATACAGAAAAGTACAAATGTATAGAAAACTGTAAAAGAGGTGTTTGGATTTTATACTTATGAAATGAAGGAAACTGAAATATCTCTTGTTACCTCATTGTCTCCTCTTGAGATTAAGTCTAGAGAGCCAAATAAAAACCACTGGAAGTTGGAGACACTTCACTTTTGGAGGCACTCGTCAAACACCACAAAAACCAACACAATAAAAAGCAACAGAAGAAATAAAGCAAGAAAAGCACAAATTTGGAAAGGCTAAATGCAAAGAAGGGAAAGATATGCGACAAAACAGATTAGAGAGCCAACCAAATACCAACAAAAAAATTAAGGCAACCAAGAAAAGGAAGCACAAGCAAAAGGACCTAAGAAAAGTTTTAGAGCATATTACAAAAACAAAATCTAGAATAATTGACAGTGCATGTTCCATAATTTATACAAAACTATTTGCAAAACAAATAATTCTGAAATTGTTATGTTAAAAACCACACTCAAAGACGGAGAAAATGGCGTAAATTTGATGCCAAAAGGCGTAGTAAGCACAGAGAAATAAAAGGTACAAAATGCGCACAACACCGACAACAATGATTGAAACTGGAAAACTATGTGTAACACTGACCACCAAACATGTAAGAATTATGGTAATTTTTCTATAACGAATTGGAAGCTAAAAATATAACCTATTCAAAGGTAACATATGAGAAAAGTTTCAGGCCAAAATGTGGGAATTAGGGGCAACAAATATAAAACCGAGAGCAAAACTAACCCTGAAATAGGTTTGCACACAGGAAAACGTCCTAGCTTTTGAAATTTATAACTTTTTTTTCTAGTTGAAACTAGGACGTGCCTTTTTTAATGAGTTTTGTTAACATGTAAATGGTGTTACACAAATTTTTTCAAAAACTTTAGATACGAAGTATGGTCAAAATAAAATTGGCAAAGTGAGTGTAAAGTATCAATTCTGGAAACAGACTAGAAGCGTAAAGGAATCAGGAACAATGGACAAAAAACTCAAGAATCAAATGAAAAATTATGCAAGAAACTCACTAATGAACGAAGAGTAAGTGAGGAACTCAGATTAGGGACACGAAGCAAGTCACACCAAAACTAAAGTAAAACAACACCAAAACTTTAATCAAACAGATTGTGTGCATGTGTAGAAAAACTAACAGTGATCATACAACAAAAACACAAAAGGAATGGTGACAAGATTAAGCGAAAATGTATCATGAAAATTGACATGCAATTAGTTGAAAACCTAAAGAAAGATAAACATAGGATTAATACACAGGAAACAACGAGAAACAAACGCAAAATCACGAAAACAACAAGAAAATACAACAACATCGAAGAATAAAGAGTAATGGCAGCAAACACTTAAAGAAGAGTGTTTGATGAGTGTTCCAAGGCAACTTAACCGTGTAAATTGTATAGAAAGGATATTAAATGGTGAAACATCCAAGAAAACACATAATACACCGAATAAAAAGAAGAAAACAACAAAAATCAGTGAAAACAGTAAAGAATATAGAGGTTGTGTAGCGAAATACAAGGAAAACTATTTAATGAAGGTGTGAACAAAAATAATCGATGAAAATGGAAATTAATCGGTGGAAAACAAGAAAGAATCGGTGGAAACAAGATTTAATCGGTGGAAACAGAAGAATTATGGAAGAATCAAGTCAGAACAAGTATGAACCATGAAGAACATACTTGACAGAAAAAAAATAAAATTTGAGAGAATTTACTTAGCTTGGGCGAAGAATCTTAGATGCTCTGATACCACCTTATGTAAGCCAAGGTTCATACTTGTGGAATTGATGAATGAGATGCAATGGAAGACTTGAATGGAATGAGAAGGAAACCGAGCAGTTTGGTTCGTAAAGGGAATGGTGTATGCGTGAAGAGGAAGTTGGTGAGGCCAACCTTCCAGAGTTTACTAGGCCTTCTAGGCTTGCAAACAAGAGGAGATTTGAGAGATAATTGTTAGAATATATGGCCTTAAACAAGAGAGGAGGTGAATTGTTTATGAAAGATTTTCACAAACGTATAATGAAGTTCAAAGCAAAATCAGAGATATAGAAATCCAGAAAGTAATCAATCAAAAAATGTTTAAGTTGATTATCAAAAAATCAACCAGTTGTTTTTGCGATTCAACCGGTTGTTTATATCAGCAGAATTAAAGACAACTTAAAAGAAAATTCAAATGAGTTCAGGGTAAGAGAAAAGCACACAAGCAATTTATACCGGTTCACTCTTATCCAAAGAGCTACATCCAGTCCCCAGAAATCACTAGGTATCTACTATGCAATCAAAATCCAGATTACAAACACACCACCAAAGAAGTGACCTTGAACACCTCAAGTCACACACTTCCTTTGGCACACAAACACCACATAAATCAGAACACCCTCTGATTCTGCACTTACACACCAGTATTAAAAAATACAAGAGATATAGAAAGGATTACACCTGATGAAGATCAAATCAAAAGATTACCACAATCATATTCCACTTCTTTGAGAAAACCTAAAATCTTGAATGCAAATCTTGAAATCTCAAGTATGTTTTCACACTTTCACAAAATGTCTCAAAACTGTATCAATCTTTAAGAGAGTATAACAACCTCTTTAAATACTCCAAAAGCTGTTAAAAACATTTAAAGCAGGAGCCTATTCAGTTAGAAAATATTTAAAGTTGATTTGCAAACATAACAAAAATTTTGTTATGGATTTTCAACAAACAATCGGTTGAATCCTCGAAATAACCGATTGAATTGGTTTGACAACAAAGTCAACCAAGTCAAACAACTTCAAACCCTTTTCAAAAACCTCTAAGTGATAAACAACCGATTGAAAATACAAAACAATATGTTGTTTTTTCACTTCGTCATAAAACAAACTTTTTCAAAAAGGTTTTGCTTCCAAACTGTTTTAGATTCAAACAAAGAGTGGATTACATATTATTCTACCCAAAACCCACCCACACACACAACAACTCCAGCCTTCCATCAAACACCATGGATTTGGAAACATCAAAGCTTCAAGATCATCCTTGATCAACAATCTCCCCCTATTTGATGAAGACAAATTCTTGGTTGCTTGTGTTGATCTATTTGAATCTGAACCAGCACCAGCAAAACAGAAACTATGCAAACACAGAGCATATATAGCAGCAGGTTATCAAGGCACATTCACTAGTTTTCTGCATAATCAAAACAGCAAAAAAAACAGTCCAAAATAGTGCAAAAATAGTGAGGTAGAAGCAACAATGCAACAAGATATAAACTTCAAATCAGAGTTTGGAGTAGCAACATACACAACACATAAATCAACACATTCTCCCCATATTTATCTTCACAAATAGAATGAAGAAAAGAATAAAAATAGAATTAAGAAAGAGTTTGTGAATCAAGAATACCTAACTCATTTCTTAAAAAGAAAAACTTGTCCTTTAGCAAAGGCTTTGTGAATATATCAGCAAGCTACAATCTTGTCTCAATGAATTTCATCTTACAATCTCCATTGTTCACATGATCTCTTATAAAGTGATGACGGATCTCAATGTGCTTTGTTCTTGAGTGTTGAATCTGATTTTTGGTGAGATTTATAGCACTTGTGTTGTCACGAAGCAAAGACACCTTGCTAATCTTTAAACCAAAATCTTCTAGTTGTTGTTTGAGCCAAATAATTTGTGCACAACAACTTCCAGCAACAATGTATTTAACCTCTGCGGTGGAAAGAGCCACACAAGTTTGTTTCTTGTTATGCCAAGAAATAAGACTTGATCCAAGAAGATGACAAGTGCCACTTATGCTTTTTCGATCCAGCTTACACCCTGCAAAATCAGAATAAGAATATCCAATTAAGTGTATAGGAGAGTGAGAAGGATACCATAATCCAACATTAATTGAGATATTTGAGAATTCATTTTTCAGCCTTGAGATGAGATTCCTTTGGATTTGCTTGGAATCTTGCACATAGACATACGAGAAAGATGATATCCGTCTACTTGCTATGAGATAGAGTAAGGAACCAGTCAACCCTCTCTATTTGGTTTGATCTACCTCTTTTCCAGCCACATTAGCATCCATATAACAACTTGATGGCATAGGTGTGCTAGCTTCTTTGCAACTTTCCATTTCAAACTTCTTAAGAATTTCATTGTAATACTTTGATTGACTTAGGAAAATTCCATCTTTGGATTGCTTGACCTACAGTCCAAGAAAGAATGAAAGCTCCCCCGTCATTGACATTTCAAACTCACCTTGCATGGCAACCACAAATTTTTCACACAAACTATCTTTGGTAGCATCGAAAATGATGTCATCAACATAGATTTGGACCAAGATAATTTCAGAATTGGACTTCTTGATAAAGAGAGTCTTGTCAATCATCCCTCTCTCATAGCCATTTGATAAAAGAAAGTTACCAAGCCTTTCATACCACTGCCTTGGAGCTTTTTTCAGCTTGTATACATGGTTAGGATGTTGATGATCTTCAAAGCCCGGTGGTTGTTCAATATAGACTTCCTCATTGATGATTCCATTGAGGAAAGCACGCTTAACATCCATTTGAAACAATTTGAAACCACTCATACAAGCAAAGGCCATTAACAACCTTACAACTTCTAATCTTGCAACTGGAGCAAAGGTTTCACCATAATCTATGCCTTCTTCTTGATTATAACCTCTAGCCACAAGCCTTGCCTTGTTCCTTGTTATCACTCCAGATTCATCCAGCTTGTTTCTGAAAACCCATTTGCATTTAATGATGTTCATCTGGTCTGACTTTGGAACAAGAAACCAGACATCATTTCTTGTGAATTGATGCAGTTCCTCATGCATGACAACAATCCATTTATCATCCTTGAGAACTTCTTCAATTGACTTAGGTTCAATTTGAGAGACAAAAGTCATATGCTTGCAATAGTTAGAGACAACACTACGTGTAGAAACAACCTTCTGGATTTGGCCAATGATGTTCTCCACTGAAAGATCCCTTGGAATTCTCCATTCCTTTGGTAGCTCTTCCTGTTGCAGAATTTCAACCGGTTGTTTCGCAGAATCAATCGATTGTTTTTCTGACCAGGATTCCAACTTTTGCATAATGATGTTCTGCTCATCTTCTTCTGCATAATTCTTTGTAGAACCCTGATCTGTATGATTATTCTTATAAAAAACAACATGAATAGACTTTTCCACACTCATAAGCCATCAACAAAACCAGATCACACTCTTTATTCTTGAAGATTCCTTAATAAAAATTTCATCAACCCCGTGAACTCAATGTGATAGTCATTCGTAAAAAACACTGAACTTCCAAGAAAACAACAGACATATACCCTTATGACCAGATTTTGTGGCATACATATTGCATATTTGACCAACAATTGGCTTTGAAAAGCAGAAACAAGTTTAACCATTCATAAGCAATTATAGCAGCTTCATTCAGAGGTGCCAAAGGCAAAACAACTAGTTGTTTTGTACTTTCAATTGGTTGTTTTTTGTGACAGCAAAGAGAATATTTTCCAGAACCTAGTAGTCACCTTTTAAAGCGATGAAAAGTGCAGTATGCAATTTGTTCATACTTTAGCAAAGAGAACCCCAAAAGATTCACTATCTTTATTCTTGAAGATTCTCTTTTTGAGCAACCATTATGCATGTTCCTAGGATGACTCTTGACTTTCAAAGACCTTTGCAAGACATATGCAAAAGAAAAGTGTAGGAACAAATATTGACTTTACTCTTGACGTTTTTCCCTTTGACAGACATTCTTCAAGCTCTAAGGTGATTCTTGGCTGCCAAAGATCCCTACAAGAAAAGGTTAAGAAGTAAGATTTGGTCCCCTTATAAATTTGGGTCCAATGATGTTAGTAGAAACCTTAGAAACCTTAGGAATCCATCTCATTACTCCTTTAGGAACAAAAAACTTCCTAATATTATAGAATCTAACTGAGTGGCCTCTCTTCATGCAATAAAAACATGTAACAACCAGTTGTTTCGATTTTTCAATCGGTTGTTTTTTTGGCAGTTTTGAAAAGGACTTTGAAAACTCATTCTTCTTGCTCTGTGGATTAAAACCTAAACCTGCTTTTCCAAAAACACAATTTTGAGATGCCAAGACATTCTCAAAGTTGGATTTACCCTTTGAAAGCCTATCCACAGTTTTCACAAGGTAGTGAACCTTCTTTTCAAGAGATTCACAATTTTCACAAACAAGAGAGTCACACTTGCAAGAAGAGTTCTTGTAAAGCATTTCTAGATTTTCAAAATCAGTTTTTGAATTCTCCGGCTCTTTTTCCAGTGCCTTGACTCTGTGTTCAAGCCAGTTATTCAACCCTTTCAATCGGTTGTTTAAGAGTGTCAAACGATTAACTTCCTCATGTGTTTCTTTAAAAGCTTGAATAAGTTTACTATAATTTTTATCATTTAAAGAAGTACAAGAACTTACACTACTTGCATAGTCTTCTTCCTTGGCCATCAAACACAGATTGACTTCTTTTTTATTTTGCTTTCTTTTCCTTCTTGCTTGACTTTTTCTCCTTGCTCTCTTTATTTCATTGGTTCCCTCATGAGTTACTTCAAGTGTATCTCACATCTCCTTAGCAGATCCACATTTTGAGACCCTGAAAAACTCATTAGAATTTAAGGCAGAGGTGATAATATTTTTTGCAATGCAATCAAACTTAACTCTTTTGTTTTCTGATACCAATTGTTATAATTTATGGCCTTAAACAAGAGAGGAGGTGAATTGTGTATGAAAGATTTTCGCAAATTTTGAAGGTATAATGAAGTTCAAAGCAGAATCACATAGATAGAAATACAGAAAGCAATCAATAAAAAATTGTTTAAGTTGATTATCAGAAAATCAACCGGTTGGTTTTGCGATTCAACCGATTGTTTATATCATTAGAATTAAAAAAAAATTAAAAGTAGAATTTAAATGAGTTCATGGTAAGAGAAAAGCACACAAGCAATTTATACTGGTTCACTCTTATCCCAAGAGCTACATCCAGTCCCCAAAAACCACTAGGTGTCTACTATGCAATCAAAATTCAGATTACAAACACACCACCAAAGAAGTGACCTTGAACACCTCAAGTCACACACTTTCTTTATGATGAGGACCAATGAGAGAGGACGCCTAAGGCCCAAGCCCAAAAAGCCCAAGCCCAATTTGAGGCGTAAGCCCAACCCATGATTACATCATCCACCATGCCTCAGAGGATTACTAGGAACAGGGCACAAGCATTAGGAGATGAGCATCAATTGATGTCTCTTTTTGTAATTTCTTTAGTGTATTTTTAAATAGAACATAAAAGGGAGGTGTGGATAGGAGTTTAGGGCTTAGGAGAAGAAGTAGCAATGTCACACCTTCCATGTGAAGTCACACCTTCCATGTGACTAGGTTTAGGCACCATTTTCAAATGACTTTCTTTAGAAAATTCCCACCTCAAATCCGGCCCTCTAAACACTATAAATAAATGTGCTTGGCTCTTGTAAAATCACATTGAAATTGAAGTAAATTTACTATACTCAAATTGAGTGAGAATTAGTTAGACTTCTTTCTCCTAGCTTACTCTTATCTTGCGAGTCTTTGGGAGCTCTCAAGTGGCGGCAACCTCACTCATCTTGGAGTCTATTCACCTTCCAAGTGGCGTGAACCATCTCCCTAGCTTCAACCACTTAAGTTCTTCCTTTCCTTCATCTTCCAATTCCATTTTCCATTCCATATCAATTTCTAAACATGTCTTGTTCATTTGTTCTTGGTTTCAATCGATTGAATTGTGTTGTTTCTTGATTCTAATCGGTTGAATTGTTTTGTATGTTGTTTTCAATCGGTTCATTGTCTTTGTTTGTGTTTCTATTCGGTTCATGTGAATTTCTTTGTGTTCTTGAATCCGCACCACTAATTGTCATTCATATTCACCTATACTTGTGTTTTTTCCTTTGGTCTTTGGAAATGAACCTCCACATCTACTTAACACTTGTTAAGTTAATGTCCAGTGGGAATTTTCCTTATACTTCTCACCTTAATTGCTTAAGAATTATTGATCCTAATTCTAAAAAGTGTCACCTAATGAATCAACCTAAAATCAACTCACATCACTTTGGCACACAAACACCACAGAAATCAGAACACCCTCTGATTTTGCACTTACACACCAGTATCCAGAAATACAAGAGATACAGATAGGATTACACCTGATGAAGATCAAATCAAAAGATTATAGCAATCCTATTCCACTTCTTTGAGAAAACCCAAAAGCTTGAATGCAAATCTTGAAAACCCAAATATGTTTTCACACTTTCGCAAAATGTCTCAAAACTGTATCAATTTTTAAGAGAGTATAACAACCTCTTTAAATACTCCAAAAGCTGGTAAAAACATTTAAAGCATGAGCCTATTCAGTTAGAAAACATTTAAAGCTAATTTGCAAACATAACAAAAATTTTGTTATGGATTTTCAACAAACAATCGGTTGAATCCTCGAAACTACCGATTGAATTGGTTTGACAACAAAGTCAACCAAGTCAAACAACTTCAAACCCTTTTCAAAAACCTCTAAGTGTAAACAACTGATTGAAACGACAAAACAACAAGTTGTTTTTTCACTTCTTCAAAAAACAAGTTTTGATTCCAAACTGTTTTAGATTCAAACAAAGAGTGGATTACATATCATTCTACCCAAAACCCACCCACACACACAACAACTCCAACCTTCCATCAAACACCATTGATTTAAAGACATCAAAGCTTCAAGATCATCCTTGATCAACAATAATGATTTTTGAATTCAAAAAAATTCATTCACAATTATGTCAAATCTCCATACAAAGTGTTTAGGCAAGGTATTTATAAGGAATGAGGTAGCTTGCTCCTTAAGCTACTCTAACCCTAGGTAAGCTTGCTTAACCATGGTAGGGTTGATGGCTTAGGGAGCGGCTTATATCTTTTTAAGACGCTCTAGAGATCCTTGCTTGTGTGACAAGTGAGGATCTCCTAGAATGTCTTTTAATATCTCTACAACATGCCTTTTCAAAAGTATATCTACAAATACAACTTTTATACAATCGTATTCTACTGTATTTATACAGATAGTACTTTTGTCCTTTATTAGTGTGTATGGTGGCTTTGGACGGTAGTCCATTACCTACCCCTCTCACTCTTGCTCCCCAAGTCACTCTCTTATATATGAAGGGTGTCTTGCCTCATGTAAGTTACACTTGAATTTGAATATATAAAATAAACTTTGCTTGTGTGATTGGTGAGCTTTGTCTCCTAAATTGTTCTTGGGTCTTATCTTGGGTGTATTGTACCTCAAGTGACAGGTCCTCACCACTCATCTTGGAGTCTTCCACCACTCCAAGTGGCGTGACCACCCCTCCAAGTGGCGTGACCACCCCTCCATCATCCATAAGATTTTCTTACTCTTTCTCTTTTCCATCTTAATTTGTGCCATTATTTCTTTCCATTTCATGTTCTTTAATGTTCTTCTCCACTCGGTCATCTTTACCATTTCTACCTTTTGTTGTCTTAAAATTTTGCACCTCATCATCATCATCACCATATAGTTGTGTTTTCTCTTTTGCTCTCTAGAAGAGAACCTTCACACTTACTTAAACAGTTGGTTAAGTTCGTGTCCAAGGGCAATCTTCTTTGAACTTATCACCATAATTGCTAATCCAAAAATCATAAACAAAAGAGTAACCCATAAAAATATGCAATCCTAAAATCAACTCACATCAGTTTGTCATTATCAGATGTAACATTTGTGTTTGTCAAGATCTAATATTGAGATGAAATTTATTTTCATGTTACTTTGTTTTACAACATGTAATAAAAATAATTGGGGTTTGATGAAATTTCTCTAACAAAATCACTGGTCAAATTCACCATTTATTCTACAATATTGAGCTTCATGCGAGCAACTCTGCATCATAGATATTGAGAATTATTTCAATTTTTATCTTGTAGTTGTGTTTGCAAATGACCAAATCACACAAAATAAGGAAGGTGTGCACTTTCAATGTGGTTTTTGTTAACTATTAGGAAAAAGTATACACTACTTTAGGCCGTCATATGACACACATTAAAGAAGTTGCATTACCATCAACCTAAAGTCACAAATGATGGTCTAATTAGGCATGATGTTATCAAGATATTAAATGATGTCAATGAAGCACAAATGATTGTTTAAAAGTATCAATTTCCTTTCAATACCATGATTGAATTGTACGTTATGTTTATTGTTCCTGCTAGGGAGATGGGACCTAGAGAACTATTGAAGTCTTCTTCTCCTTCCTTCGGTCGGGCAGGTGACTGGGTGATGAACTGGGATTCTTCTCGTCCTCCTGCTTATCCTTCGACACTCGGCACTCAGTCGTCGGGTGAACACCGGATGGTGGGGGTACCTGCGAAGGCACTCCGACGCTCAAGTCAGTAAAGCGGGTGATCAGCTCTCTGGTAGGTGAACAGTAATAAATGACATACCTTACTCCTTGGAATGCGTGCTATTTATATTATTCTAATGGGCCTACCTTGTTGGGCCTGTTTATCGAGGTGGATACCGCTTAGGGTTGCATTACCTAGTTCTTGATGATGGATTAGCTTCACTGATCTCGGTTTGAGCGTTAATTGTAATGGGGTTCGGCCATCGGCCAAATATCTGTGGTCTTCGGCCGTCTCAGTTAAGTCTTCTAAGGTCTCGGCCTCTCGGCCAAGTCTCCAAAGGTCTTGGCCTCTCGGTCTCTCGGCCAAGTCTTCAAAGGTCTCGGCCTCTCGGCCAAGTCTTTAAAGGTCTCGGCCTCTCGGTCGCTCGGCCAAGTCTCCAAAGGTCTTGGCCTCTCGATCTCTCGGCCAAGTCTCCAAAGGTCTTGGCCTCTCGGTCTCTCGGCCAAGTCTTCAAAGGTCTCGGCCTCTCGGCCAAGTCTTCAAAGGTCTCGGCCTCTCGGCCAAGTCTTCAAAGGTCTCGGTCGCTCGGCCAAGTCTCCAAAGGTCTTGGCCTCTCGATCTCTCGACCAAGTCGCCAAAGGTCTCGGTCAGGTTGACTGGGGCATCGGACAGTCAGGTGGGTCCCAGCCTCGTCCAGTACCGGTACATTTATAATATTTATCAAAGAAACTATTATGTTTTTAAACAAACCTATAACAAGATCTTCCACAAATCCTAAGCTCATCAGTTTCACCAAAACAATAATTCATTTTGGAGGACTTACCCAACAAGTGATTATAATAGAAAATCTATTTTTTCATGATTTAACTAAGATAGTGTAACCTTAGAAGAATGTTTCTCTAACACTAGTCTTTTGCTCAACTATTTAAAAGGGTTGCCAAAATACTAAGAGACTATAGACAGGTAAAACAAACCAACTAGAAACATTCACTTCAAGTTGTAATTAAAAAATATTTGCAACTTAACATAATTCAAAATTAACGTGACACATATAATCGAAATATTGAAAAAAAAAACCTCAAACTTGGAACATGAAGAATCATAAGACAAGATTGAATTGTTTGTTCAAAACAAGAATTTGTGCAAGGCAACACATAATGAAATGATTCATGACTTAGCACACTCCTCTTCAGTTGAGGCAGCAGCAGCAGCAGCAAGTGAAGTGGAAGCCTTCACCAGCCTTTTCCTTTTCTTTCCTTGCTCGGGGCCTTCAGCTGGCGCGACCGAGAGTGGAGGGGCTGCAATGGGCTCAGTTGTAGAA
>Ga0123342_1008013_pt1 | contig 13585 bp, 8 predicted proteins | sample Turbeawhitnodule_FD_89960 | JGI IMG/M metagenome (GOLD analysis project Ga0123342, IMG submission 89960) | Root nodule microbial communities of legume samples collected from Mexico - Turtle bean Mexico white nodule | ecosystem: Host-associated > Plants > Roots > Nodule | place: Mexico: Nepantla...
CCCTCCGGCGGGAATTCCGATCTCCGCAAGGGGTGGCGAGGTAGGGGCAATGCGTACGAGCGCCTGGTGTCGACGTGTTTCAGCGGCGGCCCATATCGGACTATTCGGGATGCATATGGAGCTAGGTATGTGTCGTCGCGTCTACATGAGCCAATCTTTTGAAAGGGAGGTCGGCGTGTTTCTTTGTCATTGATAAATTGACTTGAGATGAAGGAACACAATCAGCGATCCTTGTGTTTCAGAAGCCCCGGCGCCCCGGTCCTAGCTGCGAAATATGCGCCTAACCGAGCTCGAGAGGCAGCCCTGCTCGCCTTGAAAGGATCAGAACTGGCGGCCCCTCGCTTGGGTCACGTAAGTGGCTGAAAAATCGGAATGCTGGCAAATTCAGCGCCTCACGGACGTGGACTTCCGCTATCTCTCAACGCCATCGGTGTCAAAACCCAAACCGTATAAGCACCTATGACTTCGGCCGGCGGCGTTAGTGCCGTTGCAAACCTCTTTGTCATAGCCTTCATTCTGCGATACTTGAGCACGTGATAATGGGGTGGCTTCACGATGCTCGTAAAGCCAGAGGGGACGAGAGTGAGCAAGGAAGACACGCCAGTTCGAGTGGAAGCTTTCATCAAGCGGTGGCAGGGGCAGGAAGGCGGCCAAGAGCGGGCGAATTACGGCATGTTCCTAGTGGAACTTTGCGACCTCCTCGGTCTGCCGCATCCCGACACTGCCGGCGCCAGCCATGAAAACAACGACTACGTCTTTGAACGGGTGGTGAAGGAGATTGCCCGCGACGGTACGGCCTCCTCCAAGCGCATCGACCTCTACAAGCGAGACTGTTTCGTGCTGGAGGCCAAGCAGAGCCGCATCGCAGGCGACAAGAAGATGCCCGACGTGCCACAGATGCCGGGCGTGGAAAGCGCCCCGCGCGGCCGCCGCGCCAGCGCCAACCGCGCTTGGGACGTGCTGATGATGAATGCCCGCGCACAGGCTGAAAACTATGTCCGTCTGCTGCCGGCTACCCACGAACCGCCTCCCTTCGTGCTGGTCTGCGATGTCGGCCACGCCATCGAGATTTATTCCAACTTCCGCCGCGACGGAAAGGCTTACGACCAGTTTCCCGACCGCCGCTCATTCCGCATCTATCTGGAGGACCTGCGCCAGAAGGAGGTCCGCGACCGCCTCGTCGCCATCTGGTCCGATCCGCTCTCGCTCGATCCCTCGCGCCACGCGGCACGGGTAACGCGCGAGATCGCCACCCGCATCGCTAAGGTCAGCCAGGCCCTGGAAAAGTCCGGCCATGCGACGGAAGAGGTGGCGATGTTCCTAATGCGCATGCTCTTCACCATGTTCGCCGAGGATGTCGAACTCCTGCCAAAGGACAGTTTCAAGGCGCTGCTGAGGGACTGCGCCGAAAAGCCCGAGATTTTTCCAGGCATGATGGAGGATCTCTGGAAGGCAATGGACGAGGGCGGCTTCACGGCCACGATCCGCGAGAAGGTCAAGAAGTTCAACGGCGAGTTCTTCAAGAACCGCCGGGCCCTGAAGCTGGAAAAGCAGGAAATCGGCGAACTGGCCGCGGCGGCCAATTACGATTGGCGGGACGTCGAACCGGCGATTTTCGGCACCTTCCTCGAACAGGCGCTCGATCCGGACGACCGCCGCCGGCTCGGCGCCCATTATACGCCGCGCGCCTATGTAGAGCGGCTGGTGATCGCCACCGTCATCGATCCGCTGCGCGCCGAATGGGACAAGGCGCGCTCCACCGCGGACCGGCAGAAGTCGGACGGCAAGGCGGAAGCCGCGATCGCCACCGTGCAGGCCTTCCACGACAGACTGTGCGAAACCCGCGTGCTCGACCCGGCCTGCGGCACCGGCAACTTCCTCTATGTCTCGCTGGAGCTAATGAAGAAGCTGGAAGGCGAGGTGCTGGAGGCGCTGGTCGATCTCGGCGGCCAGGAAGGACTTGGGCTTGAGAGCCACACGGTAGATCCGCATCAATTCCTAGGGATGGAGCTCAATCCTCGCGCTGCGGCGATTGCCGAACTTGTGCTCTGGATTGGCCATCTGCAATGGCATTTCAGGAACCGTGGCGTCGCCCCCTCCGAGCCCATCCTCAAGGCCTTCAGGAACATCCAGTGCATGGATGCGGTGCTGAGGTGGGATGGCTACCCCCTGCCGCAGGTGAAGGACGGCGTTGAGACCTACCCGAACCCACGCCGGCCGGACTGGCCGCAGGCCGACTAAATCGTCGGCAACCCACCTTTCGTCGGCGGCAAGGATATCCGAGCCCGCATGGGCGCTCCCTACGCCGAAGGGCTGTGGAGGGCCCACAGGCACATGAACGAAAGCGCCGATTTCGTCATGTACTGGTGGGATCGCGCCGCCGAGATCCTACTCAAACCGAAGAGCAAACTGAAGCGTTTCGGGTTCGTCACCACCAATTCCATCAGCCAGGTGTTTCAGCGCCGGGTCATGGAGCCTCACCTCGATGCCAAAAAGCCCCTCTCGCTCGTCATGGCCATTCCCGACCATCCTTGGACCAAAGTGACGAGGGACAGCGCTGCCGTGCGCATCGCCATGACGGTGGCCGAAGCCGGCAAGCATGACGGTCGACTGCAGGAGGTGACGGCGGAGGAGGCGGTCGACACGGACAGTCCAGTGATCCTCCTCAACGAGAAGCAGGGCAAGATCAATTCGGATCTGACGGTGGGCGCGGATGTGGCTTCGGTTTTGCCTATGAATGCGAACGAGGGATTGTCATCACGAGGCATGATGTTGTTCGGTGGTGGTTTTATCGTTACCCCTCAACAGGCCTCGGATCTTGGTTTGGGGCGAGTGCCGCGATTGGATAAGCACATTCGCCCATATCTGAACGGTCGAGACGTGATGGCTAGATCACGAGGCGTTATGGTGATCGACATGTTCGGGCTTAACGCTGACGAGGTGAGGCAGAATTTTCCTGCCGTCTATCAGCATCTGCTCGCAACGGTGAAGCCGGAGCGCGATGTTAATCGAGATGTCGACATAAGCCGGCGCTGGTGGCTGTTCGGGCGAACACGTGATGAGATTCGTCCCGCACTCGCCAATCTTGTCCGCTACATTGCTACGGTCGAGACGGCCAAGCACCGCGTTTTCCAGTTCCTCGACGTCTCGATCCTGCCTGACAACAAGCTGGTGGCTATCGCCCTGAGCGACGGCTACGCGCTCGGCGTGCTGTCCTCGCGCTTCCATGTGGCTTGGGCGATGCGGACCGGCGGCTGGCTTGGTGTCGGTAACGACTCCGTCTACGTTAAATCCCGTTGCTTCGATCCCTTTCCATTCCCCGCAGCCACCGATGCTCAGAAACACGCCATCGGCGCCATTGCCGAAGAACTCGATGCGCATCGTAAGCGGGTGCTGGAAGACCAACCGCATCTGACACTGACGGGTCTCTACAACGTCCTGGGGCGGCTGAAGGCGGGGATAAAGCCGGACGATCTCGATCCGAGGGGGCGGCGTATCTTCGACGACGGCCTCGTACTGATCATCAAGGAACTGCACGAGAAGCTCGATCAGGCCGTGGCGGATGCCTATGGTTGGCTTGCCGATCTGTCCGAGGAAGAGGTGCTGGCGCGCCTCGTGACGCTCAACAAAGAGCGGGCGAGGGAAGAAAACCGCGGCCTTGTGCGCTGGCTGAGGCCAGACTACCAGATCCTTCGATTTGGTTCTGAGAAGGAAAAAGCGGAGCAACTAGAAGCCGATTTCGGTGTCGCCGATGCTCCTGCTGCCAAGAGTGCCAAGCCAAGTTTCCCGGGAGGAGATTCCGAGCAGACGGCGCTCGTCATCGATGCGCTCATCCAAGCAGGTGGCGTTGCCGATGCCGCCGCAATCGCGACGCGCTTCAAACAGGGGCAGAAGGTGCGGCCTGCCGTCGCCGCCGTACTCACCTCACTTTATCGCATGGGCCTCGTCTCTACCGCTGACGGGAATAGCTTTGGGTGGCGTCGCGCTGCATAAAAGGGACATTCGTTTGGACGAAGCGCCCGGGGGGCCACGCTGTTTCGCTCATCTTCGCAATCCTTCGCCCGTTGTTTGAGCGTTGAGTTTTAGGCTTGCAGATTTCTCATTTTCATGATCCTCGGCAAGCGCAGCCGGAGGCCATTTTAGGGGAATTGGTTTTTTCGGCTCACCGAATGATTTTGGGGAATATAGGCTTTTGTGGCCGGGCTCGATTAGAAGGCTCGGTAGGAGATTATCGAGTAACTGGTACTCGTGAATGTAGATCCAGTAATTGATGCCATGCTTGTTAAGGGCGGTATAAAAAAGTAAAACGAGCTCATAATCTGACAGCTGTGCCCGGAGAAGCTTCACGTACGGCATCTTATCCTCGATGCCCTTGGACTCGTAAACGAAACGAAGGACATTGTAGAGATACCGGTAGTAGTGGGCGAGGTCCTGCTGCCTATGTTCCCAGAACAAGTCGTAAGCCATTTGTAGACGTTCACGCTCGTCCTGCCCGATCTGGCCATAATACTGGTCTCTGAAATTCTCGAAAAATTGCTTGAAGCAGTCCCGTCCTTTTGTGTCACTGCCCGATGGTCGCCCGCTGTAATGCAGATCTATCGAATTTACGATCGTATTATGGAGCGTTAGCATCTGAAAGAAAGTGGACTCGAAATTCTGCCGGTCATTCGCCTTAAGCTGGCTTTCGAGGGCGGTTGCCGATCTTTCGAGTTCAATGCGTGTATCCCGCAGCTCCGTCTGCTGAAGGACGATAGTAATTAGCAAGCCCATAAATGTGAGAAACGTGAGGAGCGGATTTAGCGTCCCCCCGAGGAAGTCACCGAATTCACCTGGCTTGTACCCTGCCAGAAATAACCCCACGGCAATGATTACAATAACTATTGTTGCTATCACAGCGGCAACAAATAGATAAAACAATCCCGCACGAGATCTATCCTCGGTCGGCTCGAGGAAGGCATCGAACCAAGAACGTACCCCTTTCCACATGCGGCTTCCCTCACACTGCTGGGCAGACAAGTCGTTGTCTATCCTCTCACTTCATAACTTCTCAGGCCCTATGGGTGCCGACGATGGTGGCGCTCGCGTCGCGTCCATTCGTCCTCCAGCGCACGCAGGCTCAAGCACCGCTGGCAACTACCCAGGAGAATAGTTATCGCCCTTCCGCTTTAGCATAATTGCAATAAGTAGGTCTGATGCCACGCACCGCCGAAGCACCGACAATTTCGCCAGTCTAACCATGGAGGCAAGGGATCTGGAGCCTACATGGAACTTGAAACGCGTATCGAGTCAGATACCGGCACTTAAACTTTACTGACTGGCGGGGGCAATTTCAGAAACCGTAGCTATCGGTGCATCAAGCTCAATCCAGAAATGATGCAGCGTTATAGGCTCCAGTTTTTTCTCCCTACCATGTGTTGACCTAAATTGCCCTATTCTAAGTCGTGTGTCTTGTAAGGTCTCAACCAGGTGGTCGGTACTGGTCCATCCGGCGACGCGATCTTGAAGTAGGCCATCAATCCAATCTGTAACACGCGATGACCAACTCGCGATGTCAGACTGCTGTACGTAAGCGATCATGCCTGCGACTCTATGATCGGAAGCATGGTGACCTGCTTTGAACCGCTGGACGCCACCTGTGCTCTTCTTGCTACTGAAGACGTACTCACGCTCATCTCGATCCCTCCCGGCCGGGGTGGGTAGTCTCTTGCATTCAAGCGGGAAAAGAATGTCAAATTCCGTGTGCCGCCTTCCCTCGACTTCTATGACGGCGGAGTTTGGAGCGATGACTAGGTCGTGTTTCCTTGAGCCCTTTACTTTATCGCGTGTCTCTCTTCGAAACTGCAGGAAATCAAATCCGTGGTGCCGTGATGCAGAGAGCAGATGTGCGCAAAGCTGATCGGTCAACTCATCCTCTGCTTCTGCAAATGGTCGATCGTGCCGATCTCGCCAAAGGGGTAGCTGTGAAGCAACAAAATCCAGGATTTTCTGCAGTGAAGTGGCAGGCGGAAATAGATTTTGTCGCAGAAGGCCGCTGGCAAGTATCGAAAGTTCAGTGTCGGCAATCATTGACGTTAATAACCTTGCAGCCGGAGGTCAGACAAGGTTTCGTCGGCGTCGCGCAGCGCGACGGATCGCAACCAATATAGCAGCCGATTTGGCTTGATGAAGAAGATAAACCTATCATCATAAACGCGAGCAATTCGCGTTACGTTGATACTGGAGCCGCGTTGCTCTCTTAATAACCGATCGATCCGACCGCGTAGCTTGTCTGCGCCAGACCAATCAACAGACGCCCCACTGCCAAAACTGAATGGCTGACACACCACCCCTGGCCACACATAGGCAGCAAGGGGAACTAATGCGTCTTGACCATAGATTACGTTGATCTGGGAGCAGTAGATTTTTGAAAAATCATCCAACGCTTTCTCGGCAGTCTTCTTGAGCGCCACCGAGTCATCGCCCAATCTCACCAGATCGGCTTGGTAATCGATAATGTCGGCTGCGATAATCGCCTCGTTTGCGCTGATTTCTAGCGCTCCGTTTTCCTTGAACGGCAGAGCGCGGATATCACTCGTACCAATGGCGGTGGCTTTCTTTTTGAAGAGACGAGAACTCGAGAGGGCGACGAAAGCTTGTAGCGCTTTCCTATTCTCGCCGATCCATTGATCTACTGCCTTGAGCTTTGGCGCGTCGTCTTTCTTCCCGGCAAAGCCCACAATTTCGTTTTTGAAAGCGAGAAACGACTCCTCCCAGACGGCGTGCTGAAGTCCTATGTGCTTCCGCACTAAGAGCATCGGCGGCGAAAAATTCTCAGCGGCTCTTGGCCCCTCAAAATTCCTCTGCTCTATGATGCGAAACTTGTCGCGATCAATATCGTCCGACGTGAATGCAGATGACGGAAACATATTTTGGCCGATCAAATGGGCTGCATCTCGCGCTATCCCGCGGTCGCCTTCGATATATCCATCACCAAACGTCCATTCCTGCGCCTCGGCATACTCCTGTAGGGTCGGGTACTCTTTTAGGCGCTGCAGGAAAGCAAACGTACGTCCTCCACCCACTATGTTGGCGGGCCAGACACCATCAGCAGTGACGGCGACTTCGTTCGGAACCCAATGAAGGTCATAGTAGTCAATATCGAATCCTTGCCCAGCGTTCGCGCGGCCGGTTCGTCGAAAGACGGCATGGAGTATCTTGCTGTTCTCTTTTGGCTTCTCCGCAGCGGCAACAACGACAACCACCTTGGTATCAGCAGCTTCGAACAATCCGCGCACGGATACGAAATCCAAGACTTCGCGGACTCGCCAGTTCATAAAAAACGTCCGGCGAAACTTTGCAGATCCCGCATTATACAGGAAGCCATCCTGTTGGAGCATACATTGAACCCCTCCAGCTGCGACAACTTTCATCGCTTCGTGCAGGAAGAGGTATCCCAGTTGTTTGTCGGGCAGAGCTCCGTCGAACTCCTTTTGATACGCGGCGAAAGCTTTCTCTGCGCCGGGCGTTGTAAGTTTCGACTCGAATGGCGGATTGCCTACGACTACGCCAACATGGATGCGCCGAAGACGACGGCAGTTCTGAACGGCATTGAAAAAGCAATCGTGATGGAGGCTACGGTTTGCTAGTATTGGAAACAGCTTCACCGACGCTTTGATTTCTTCAGATTCCAGCGCGTCACAAAGAGCAAGACACAGACTGAAGCCCGCCAGCTGAATCGCTCCAGCTTCCATGTCAACGCCGTGAACGCGTCGAATAAGAGTTTTGAGAACCTTGACACTTGGATGAGCCCAGCCATTCCGGCTGCGCCAGTGTAATATCAGTCGCTTGTAGGCCTCGACCAAAAAAATACCTGAGCCGCAAGCAGGGTCCAGAATTACCTGCTGTTCGGCTTCCAGCTGATCGAGTCGCTTCCAGCTTAGTGCTTCTTCGAGAACGAGCCTCACTAGCGCTGGTGGTGTATAAACGGAACTGTTCGTATCTTTCACAAACAGCTGGTAGATATGACTGATCAGCTCAACAGGCAGGTCACCGAATGAATAGGTCTTCCACAGCGTCAGCTGTCCACCAGCTTCTTTCTGAGCTTCGACGAGATCGGCGAAACGGCGCAGCTGATCAGTCCCTCGAAGCATCGCTTTTTCTTCGTCGTCCAGTTTGAAAACATGGCCGTTGAAACGCTTCTCCATTGATTGGAGCAGACGGATGAGCGCCGGTCCGTCGGCCAGGACTTCGAAGAACTTCGTCGCACCTTCAACGAACTGCCCAAAGTAGTCGCTGCTAAGAACTTTTCGCTCTTCAAGATAAGCAATAAGCAGAGACAGAATCAGCAAACGTCTCGACAAGCCTTCGTTGAGCACTTTCTCGCTAATCAGGGTGCGGTAGAGAACATCGACTGCCGCGATCAACCTACGATGAGCAGCACGTGTCGAGGACAGCATTTCGCGACATACTTCTGGATCATCCCAAATGGTACCGTTCCGGATCCTCGTCGCATCCCACCAAGCTGCATCTTCTTCGATACGAGCTGCTAACTCGAGCGTTTTAACTGGATTGCAGACGAGTTTGCCATTTTTATCAAGGAAGTCCGAGTTATGAGCGCAACGGAAAAGCTGAATGAGCCCTGCGGTCTTTCGATAGACCAGAGGAACGCCTCCCCAGCTCCACAAGCGCTGATGTAACTCGGCAAACTCGTGATCCGACCACTCGTCATCCACAAAAACAAATGCTTGCGCGTGACCAGCACGACCGTTGCGGCCCGCCTCGAAGAACACGGAATGCGCGGAGAAGTCGCGGGCCTTTTCTATAATGGCGACTTCTTCGGGATCCTTGTTGTTCGGGTCAAAGCCATCGACGAGCACAAGTCCGCTGACGGCGTGACGAACACCATTCTTCGTGAGATCGCCGAGCCACAGAGCGCCGCCTTCCAATGTCGCGGTTTGCGTGGGGGTCATCATTTGCTCTGCGGTAACGTCTTGAGGAGGGATTGAAATAAGCGTAAATTATTTAAATTATCACTACCGAGCCTTTCGCGGACCCAAAACCAACTTACAGATTTGGCGCTTGGCGATATTCCGCCCAATGTATCCTCCAGCCAAGCAAAAAAGAATCGGCAGCAGATTCTGCCCGAATGTCTCGTTATATTCAATTTCAATTCGTGCCCTATGCTCTTCCCAACTGTTAAACAACCCCCCACGCCCGAAACCTCCCCTCCCCGTCATCTCCCCAGCCCGAGCTCGCCGACAATCCGCCGCGCAACCTGCGGCGTGACGTCCAGCGTTTTGGCGACCATGCCAGCCCGGCGCCTTTGCTGCCTCGATGGCAGCGTCTGATCGAGACAGCACTGCATCGATGTCGGCAAAGTCGGCGTCGAGCACGCTGGCATCGTCAGCGCCGTCCTCCCCCTCCCCTCCTCCGATCATATCGACATCCAGTTCCGGCCCGGCAGCCGCGTCGATGCCGTCGGCGCCATGTGATGCTGCAGGCCACGCCTGCCCGCGTAGGCTGCGCAGAGTCGGAACTGAGCGCCCAGCCGGGCGGCTGCGACGCGAGGCGCCGGCGAGTTTTCAAAACGTCGCGGGCGATGGTCAGCTCGTGGGTGGGGGTGCGGATATCGCGCGTGGCGTCATGCAGGACGAGGTCTTCGAGATGGACGTCCTCGCCGTCGATCCACAGCGACGCGCAGGCGTCGGCGAAATGGGCGCGTTCGAGAAAGCCGTCGCCGACCGGCGAACGGGCGATCCGCTCGTCGAGACGCCAGCGCGATGCCCGCCACTGTCGCATCGGCCGTGAGCGTCCGGAAGCGCTCGTCGTGATCTGACGTCAAGTACGATGATCATCTCAAGATCCGAGCGTGGGCGTACCTTACGCAGCGCTGACAGCGGCGCACATGAAGGTGGTAGATAATCCCGCGCAAGGGCTCCGGCAGTCCACCGTAACCGGCTCACCAACAAATCCCCTCGATCTTCGTCGGTCTTGATCGATAGGTGAGCCACTTTTCGCCGAAGATCGCCGTGCAGAATTCTTCTTGGCCCGTGACGGGGTTCGTTATCCAATGGTTCCGAGGCGGATTGTCTAGTACGGCCATGCGGTTGAAATACTCTTCAATAAGATCGAACCCGCATTGATTGCCGAAGGGTACTATGTTTCCACCATCGGCACCAAAGAAAGCCTTGTCGGCCGAAAGCGCCTCTTCGGACAGACGCGCAGTGTATCCAATGCCCCTAAGCGTCCCGAAGCGGTCCGCATCTTTCGACCCGCGCACGCATCGAAGGGCATTAGATCTGTAGTTCAGCCCCTGATCCAGCCTTGCCGTCGCCGGCGTCGACAGGAACCAACCGAGGGGTTCCGGACCGCTTTCCTCGGTGATTTGGAGACCGATGGCACCGGACGGCGGCGTCTCTTCGTCCCATTTCCTGTCCTTATTGCTGGCGACTATCGTGTCCTCGAGGCTTCGCCTCAGAAGATTCGCCTGATGCGAGCGGACGCCGAAAAGGATTGATTGCGGCTGCGCGGCCAGATCCGAATAGGCGCCGCCGGTGCCGGCAAAGAAAAGCGACGCGCAACGGGTCGGGCTCGGCAAGGTCTGCGGGGACGCGTCCTCCTGATTGCATGCCGGCTGATTACCGATATGGATAATGACGATCGGAACCGATTTCATTCTCTGTATCGCGCGAAATAGACTGAGGGCTGTTTCCAGACCGGTATTGTCGTAGTAGCCGCCATCGACAAAGTGCCGCCTGCCGATCTCCTTGTCGTCGATGAAGCCTGGCGGCGAGATGAAGGGAAACCGGGCGCTGGTTCCCGCCATGCTCATCAGCGAGAACCGATTGCTGTTGTAGGGGTTCCAGAAATCATTGAAATAACGGATATCGTCCGGCGGATCACCCTTCTCCCCCCAGAGAAGCTGCGTTCCGACGAAGTGCTCGGCACCTTCGGCTGCGGTCGCGTTGATCAGGAGATAGGGAGTTGACGGATGGTCTTTCGAGGGCACGAAATCGTCGAAGGCCCGTGATAGCGCCGCCGAACCGAAGCTGTCGTCGAAAGCGTTTTCGAGCGCGAACTCCAGGCCGAGTTGGCGATCGAATTGTGGCACGAAGCCGGGCACGACATGAGAGGCAAGGTCCGAGAACAGGGCGCGGGCCAGAAGCGGGGTCAACAAGTCCTTATCGAAGGTCCGAGCGATCGCCTTTTCCAATGGTCCCGGTTCGCCGGCACCCCGGAAATCGCATTTCGTACTGTCGACCGGCAGAGGCCGCAGGTGCACGGCGGCAGTATAGACCGCCGCTCCGACCGCGCCGCCCGACACGCCGCTGATCGCGAAAATGTGGCTTGCGGCCATCGGACAATCATCGGCGATGCGGGCGAGCGCCATTGCCGTGAAATAGGCGGCGCGAATCCCGCCGCCTTCGGCACTGACAAGAATGACTGGGGTCCCCGGCGGGTCGAGAGGTCGAAGCGACTGCCAATCGTCGAGCCTTTCCAGCGTCTCGAAATCGCGGGGAGAACTCGCGCTATATCCGGCGATGTCCGCCTCCCCGAAGGGGCGTCGCACCGGATGGTCGTCTTCGGAGTAGATGGCAAGAACATAGAACAGGACAATAACAGGCACGAACAGGGGAAAGTGCCATCGTCTTCCGAGAACCACGAGGGCGGTCGCGATCGTAAGCCATATGGAGGCGGCGATGCAGATCAATGCCAAGGAACCCAGATCCTGCATTATCCGAACGTGATCGAAGGCGATGCCGAACCATGTTGCGCGCCGGCCCGGAGAGCCGGTAATCAAGACCATTGCCAGAAAAAGCGTCAGCGCGACGAGCGCGTGTGTGGCCAACGCGGCCGAACTCACTGACGCCGACGCCGCGCGACGGCGTTGCAGATAGATGAATGCGACCAGAAGCGTCACGAATGCGATCGCGGACGAAATCAGCAGGATCTGCGGCGCGCCGGATCCGGACACATCTGCGACCGACGATGATCGAGCCAGACTGGTCGAACAGGCGACGATCGGTCCAAGCCCAACAATAAATGGCAACAGGCTCCTGTCGGCGCGGCGGCGCCTGACCATCAGCATCATTGAAGCCGACCAGGTCATGACCAGCGAAAGACAAAGAACGAACAACAATCCAGTCACGATGGGCAGGCAATCCTCGAAGGAGAGACGGCCTCGCAAGGCGCGGTCACCATAGTCGACCAGATATTGATCCAACTGCTCCGTGATGATCGAGGGATGCACCAGGCACCAGACGAATAGGAAGCAAACGACGGTCGGCAGCCATGCAAGGCGCATGTCGTCGAGAAACCTCCATATCCCTCGCAACACAAGCCCGATCCCCGACCTCAGATCTGTAGCCATTGCACGCCCTCGTAAGCAAATTCGATCCGCGTATTGGATCTGCTCCGCGGAACCTTATCGCGCCTGGACTTCCATGCAACAGTAAAATCGCAGTCTAAACCGGCGATAGACTGGCGAAGACAGACTTTAATATCGAGGCGATTTGCGTCGCCTCCCGTTTCCTCTTTGACTTACTTGCTTGCCGCCGACCAGCAAAGAAACCCACCATCTCCAAAAATGAATCGGGGAAAAGCGTTGCCAGCCGCTTTATGACTCTTGCTGTCACAGCACGTTTCCACCTTAGATAGATTTGTCGAAAAATAGCGGCATCAACACGTAGCGAAGGCGGTCGAGCATCCAATGTATAAGCCGGGCGGAACCATCAAAGCTCTTCTCGACAAAATCGCCAGCCAGGACTACGTCCTTCCAGCCATTCAACGCGAGTTTGTCTGGTGGCCCGCGCAGATCTGCGAATTGTTCGATAGTCTTATGCAGGGCTATCCGTTCGGAACCTTCCTGTTCTGGAAGATCGAACAGGAGCGGCGTAAGGAATATAAGTTCTACGACTTCGTGCGAGACTATCACGAGAGGGATCGTTTCCACTGCGAACTGCTCAAGAATCCACCCGATCGCGAACTGACGGCGGTGTTGGATGGTCAGCAGCGAATGACAGCGCTGAACGTCGGTCTCAGAGGTTCCTATGCCTGGAAAATGCCGGGCAAGCGCTGGAGCACCGACGCCGCTTTTCCGATCCGGCATCTTTATCTCAACCTCCTTAGCGAACTCGATCCTGAGAGCGGATGCCGATATCATTTCGAATTTCTGACCACGCAGCAGGCAACCGAACGGCAGGAGCGTGAGGTGTGGTTCCGCTGCGGTCGAGTGATGGAGGAGGAATATGATGATCTCATCGACAGCCTCGATGAACTCGATCTAGACAAAGAAGATGTAAAGACTGCCCGAGCCTCGTTGCGGCTGTTTCACAAGACAATTCACGACAGAGATCTGATCACATACTACGAGGAGGAGAACCAAAGCCTCGAGCACGTGCTGAACATCTTCATCCGCATGAACAGCGGCGGCACCCCTCTCTCCTATTCGGATCTCCTTCTTTCGGTCGCAGTAGCGCAATGGGAAAAGGTCGACGCTCGCGAAGCAATTCATTCACTCGTCGACGAGATGAACAAGCAGGGCGACGGCTTCAAGTTTACCAAGGATCTGGTCCTGAAAGCCGGTTTGATGCTGTCCGATATCGGA
>Ga0123342_1008014_pt1 | contig 13585 bp, 10 predicted proteins | sample Turbeawhitnodule_FD_89960 | JGI IMG/M metagenome (GOLD analysis project Ga0123342, IMG submission 89960) | Root nodule microbial communities of legume samples collected from Mexico - Turtle bean Mexico white nodule | ecosystem: Host-associated > Plants > Roots > Nodule | place: Mexico: Nepantla...
CTTGAAATTAACATGATTACATCATCAATAATAATAAAAATAAATAGTAATTTATGTTTATAGATTCAACTTTTATGTTGTTGTAGGGTTTAATTTTTTATTTTCTTCATTCTTAAAAAAAAAATTTTAAACTAAACATTTTAATTTATTTTATTTTATTTTATAAAAACTCATTTCTTTATTCATTAATTATATTTCTAACTATTTTAAACATTAAAAATATTTATTTTTAATGCATTCAAAATTAAAATTATCAAAAACTAAATAAATTATTATTTATTTATTTATTTTTGAAATGGTACTAGATAGGGAAATAAAAAATAAAAGGGTGCTATAGGGAAATAAAAACAAAAGAGTGCTAGATAGGGAAATAAAAACAAAAGGGTGCTAGTTAGGAAAATAAAAGTCTAAATGGTGCTAGATAGGGAATTTACCCTCTTGAGTTATACGAAATTAAAAAAAAATAACAAGTTAATCAGTAACTTAAAGATAAAAAAATAAAAAAATAATATCATCTATTGACAATAAAAATAAAAGAATCAAGATAATTATATGAAAATAGAAAATAGTTTGATCACTCAATAAAATTATTATTTTTTAATAGAAACTTAATTAAAAATGTTTAAATTTATTCAGATTTAATTAAATTTTATCTTAATTTTTTTTTAAAGTACGAAACATGTTACTGCATGTCCGTGCGCTAAATATAGACTTTTACAGTACTTCGATTTGTACAGTATCCGTTTTTGTTTTATTATATTGTTTATTATTTTCATTCACTATTTTTAAATTTGGACTATTATATGTACTTATACTTCTGATAATTATAGCATTAATGTAGTCATTTTTTATTTTATTAATATTTTTCTTATTTATCAATTCTTTATTTCGTACATCACAATTTAAACTAATGATTCATTTTAAAATGTTTTTTCTTTCAATTTTATTATAACATGTAAATATAAAAAATGATTTCTAGTCTGTGACTTGTTTCTATTTATTTAAATTTAGCCACTTTAAACTTTGTTTTTTTAAAATAATTGTGTAATATTTCAAAAAAAGGCTAGGTAATTTTCTTCTAATTCTCCTTCTGCTAAATACAATTGTTTTTGTTTTTTATATATTGATTTGGATATGTTAACTCACCCTTGCATTTTTTTTATGTTTGATAATCGTGTTTTGATGTAAAATATATATAAACCTTAAATCTTAAAATACACAAACTTATAAAAACGTGTTTTATAAAAAGTAACTAGAGATCATATAATCTAAGTTTATATATATTATTATTTTGATGTATATTTGATTATGTAATTTAAATTTATCTTAATATAGCTCATGTAGTATGTAAATGTATGTCTATTAAAATTAAAAAATAAAATAAGTTTTTTTTAATTTAAATTAATTTATACATAATTCAAAAAATAGAGAAATTACTTGAAATAATTTCTAAAATTAATTTATATATAATTTAATTTTAGTTTATGAATATATTTTTTTAAATCCTTGTATCAAAGTTTTTTCAAATATGTCTGATTTATTTTCTGCACATAGCTATGTCACCTACTTCAAGAATGGATTCTCTCTCTCCATTATGATTTTACTTTGGATTATTAAAGCAGAATGAAAAATATAATTTGGGAACTTTAAAATTATATATAATTCTTCATGTTTAAAAATAGATGTATATAATAAAAAATAAATTTAAAATTAAATGATATAAAAAAATTAAAATAATAGTATTAGAAATTATAATGTGATTGTGAGTTTATTGGATTGTGACACAACACACTCTAAATCTAATTTTAGTTTTTTTAATTTTTTTTGGTTTGTCATACTTATGGAAGTTAAATCTTTTGAATTAATTCTCCTGTAATATTTCAATTAGTTCTTAATCAAATATAATGTGATTGTATAAAATTTTAGATTATGAAATGTATTATTACCAAAAAGAAATGGCATTGATATCTTCTAAAAGAGTAGAAAATTCATCTAATGGGAAATAAATTTTATTAAAGTTAATAAATGGCTAATAAATTTTAAATACATATTCACATATTTAATTTGACATTAAAAATGAATTTTAAATTAAAATAAGTTTTAATAATTTTCACATTCGATAATAATATTATCAATAAGTTATTTTATTTTAAAACATCCAAATACAAATTAGTGGCACTTTAAAATGAATCCCTTTAATAAAATTTAAAGAAACTCACACCTCAATTTCATTTTCATTGGATGCTTGAGCCTTCACAGACCAAGAACTGTCCAACAGGCAAACCCCATGTGAAACTAAGCAGCTCGTACAACACTGAAAATTCTTAGCAATTTCCTAGTCCCAATCCAATCATTTCTAGCCAATTTTTATTTTATTTTAATCTCATCTCATCTTTCTTTTCTGCCAAATTAATCTCCTATACCTTAACAAAGGTTAATAACATTTTGCAAATTCATCACACTCTTTGTTATTAAAAGAGAAAGCACATTATCCATCTTCGCTTTAAACCTAATTTTGTTACAAGATTTAGAGTCTAAATCATTAATTAATACCATATCAGAACTAATCTTAGATCAATGTAAAGTGTTATTTACAATGTTATTCACATTCTAAACTTAACATACAAATGGTTGTACAAATTATATGGCTATTGACAAACTTCATGTACACGTATACAAAGTCCTAAGATATCCAATTCTACCACACAGGTAATAAAATTTTAAAGCATTAACATCTCCATTATATGATAATCAAACATTTATATAGTTAATGAAACTATAAAACAATGATTCAAATATTAAAGATATATGATTTTATCTTTAAAATTTGTGTTGCTTCTTTTGTCATATGATCTGAACTTCTTCTTTATTCCATACTTGAAATGTTCAATACAACAATATACTTGATCTAAAGATTACCAGCGAATTCAACTGAAAGAATCGGGGTAAGTTCAATACAACCCAAGTTGTGCATCTCATATGTCATGGTGTGCATGAACTTCCTCATCAGCTTCTCACCACTTGGTATCTTACTCTATGTGATTTAGATCATTAGTGAAGTTAGGAGATCTCTGTTATCACATAGGCATCAATACTTAATACACATACAAACATCAGTCCATACATTATCTCAAATGTATGAATTTAATTTTATACCATTTTTATCATACAATATCATTCAAAACACGATCCATAACATTCAAATGTCTATTTAACATAAAAAAAACACTTAAATACTAAACCATCAAAATCTAATATTTCTACAATTTAAAATATATATAAACAAACAACACAATATATAAACACACAACATCCTTGCAAGAGAAATTGAATATTAGGACCATGTCCCCTCCATATTCAAATCTTATAGACTAAGATGCTATCAAAAATTAAATTTAGCTTCTCTTACCTTAATTGCTTGTTTTCCAAGCAACTTCTTTAGAGCAAAAATGAACTTACTCTATTTGAAAATCTGATCGGACATAATGTTCCTTAAATCCTCAAGATTGGGAGAGGAAAATAAGAGAGAAGGGAGAGAAGAGAATATGGAGAGAGAGAGAAAAGAAAGAGGAAAAAAACACAGTGGTGGAGTTTCTCTGCACTTACGCGGTTACAGTGAATGTAAATCTCATCTTATTAACCAATATTATAAGGTTGAGTAAGACTTAAAGTCTGCATCTTAATATGGTATTAGTAACAAGAGTTGGTTAGACTTATCACGTGGTGTGTTGGAGATTCAAGTTTGCACTTACTTGAATGCTATGAAATGTCATTAATTACTTGAATGCTATGAAATGTCACTAATTATCTTTAGTTAATGTGGAATCATCAACAATAAAGCATGCTAAAGAATCAATCGACTAAAAATAAAATAAAATTCTAATAAATAAAAGAATAAAAACCTTATTTTATAATTCAATTTTGTAAAATTAAATTAAATTTAAATTTTACTTTCTTATGACAATAACTTAACAAATCTTTTATATATATGTAAATTTTATTTTAAAAATTAATATTGTGATGTTAAGTTAGACTTAATTTCTATTTTCTAAAAAGTTAAGATAAATAAATCAAAATAAAAATTTTAATCATTAATAAAGAGAAGGTAAACAAAAAGAAGAAGAAGAAGGAATACACATTAATTAATTTTAAAAATAATTCACAATGTAAGGCAAATGCTTACTTAGATTAACAATTGGGGTGTCTTGTTGACACTCAATTGCTTCATAAATAGTGTGATGCAGATGGCATTGTAGTGGTTGAAGAAACTAGCTATATTATATTCATGTATTCTATAATCGAACAAGAAAATTGCATCCACCGAAAATTCACGGTAATTTGACAAATGACTTCTGAAAGTCATTGACGTATACACGAGCTTTGATATTCTAGGTCGTCTTTAATTGTTTATTAGTTTTTTTTTTATTTGAGTCTAGGGGATATCATAAATAATCAAACAATTTACGTGCACTAGGTACACAAATATAATAGGATATGTATCATATTTTGATATAATCGATTTAGCATATTTATTTGATTAAAGAAAATTGAGTTCGAAGACAATAAGATAATTATTGTTATATTATATACTATAAAAAAATTATTAAATAAAAAATAATATTAGAGATAAAAATAATTAATTGGTTAAATTAGATACTATTTTAAAAACTAAAAAATTATTGATATCTAAATTATATTTTATTATTGATAAATGGTTTTTAAATTAGTATGTAATTTTACTAATTTATATATAGTTTGTAACTATTTATATATTATGAAATATTCTTATCTCGACGTGATATTTTCTGACACTAATCAAACACATATTTAATTATTAAAAAATTAAAAATAATTATTTTTTTTATAATAAGATTGTAATTTTTTTATTATACTAAAATTGAAATATATCAATAATTATTATACCTATTTAAAATCATTTTTATTATATTATTATTTTAAAATTCAATTTTAGAATAACTATAACCATAAAAAGTTGAGTAAAGCATAACCTTAATTAGTCTAGTATGATAATATATTCATAAAATTAACACTAGAGTGAGATAAAAACAAAGTAAATAATTAGATTTGTAGAGAACCTAGACCACTAATATGAAGTCAACCACGGTCCTATAATTGAAATTTTTTCCAAAGCAAAACAACTAGTTTTTTAATGGACTTTTCATTCCACTTATTTAATTAATTTTCTTCCTTTTATTTTTCCACAACGTTCATTTGGAGTGAAACGCATGTTAAGCAATAGGCACAAAAGTAGAAATACTATTTTATGATTTGTTAGGTAGAGAAAATTAATAATAAGAAAATGAATATTGTTTCATAAAAAAATTGAACAAAAATATTTTTGTTATTTGTTAATAATTTTATTTATTTATTATTGTAATAAAAATTAAATAAACACGGCCATAATTTTTTTTTTTTTTTTTGAGATAATTGGTTGTGAAGTCTCGTATCTAATTGTGGGTGTTACGCAATCTATTGTTTCATAAAAAAAAATACACATTTCTCCATGATTTTAGCAATATAGTGAGTTATGTTATATTTTTACATAATTTTTCTTTCGCAGATAAACTCAAAGTACTCTCTGCTGTCTTCCTTTTTCATATTTTTCTTCAGACACCACTTGCACAGTTCTTGTTGTGCTGTCAAAATTAATATTCAGAGTTTGAATTGTGAAAGATGATTCCTCTTGCTATGATATCTCATGTAATCTTAGCTGTGTTTTGTTGTTAACATTTAGTGACACAAGAGTGATTAATTGTCTCTAACTAAGCACTTTAGAATAATCAGTGCCAATCCTATTTTAAAAATAAATAAAAACTTTGTTTTGTGTCTTTATTTATCTTTTGTAGGATATTGTAGAAGCTACTAAGTTCAGACATTTTTCTTAAATGACGTGTCTTATCGGTGTTGATATTCATTGTACACTTATCGATAAAGTGTTCAATTCAAAAAATATTTGTTAAATTTTTAATAATTCTAACACGATTTTAACATAATTTTAAAAAAGATAAATATAATAATTTATCAAAACTCAAATTTATTGTATAAATTTTTATTATAATTATAAAAATAAAGAATAAATTCTTTTGAACTAGTCTTAAAAAAACATTTTTTTATTTAAAAAAAAATTTAAAATATATGCATATAAATATTTATTATCAATTTATATAATTTATAAATAATGAAAATAACTTTTTTTTTCTCTCAAAATTCTCAACTGCTCCTCTCTTACACATTGTATTAGAATAAAGGTAGAATAGTCAATTTAACAGAGTTTATAAATTTAGTTTTTAAAATTTAAATAAATTAAACAAAGTTTATAAAATAACTTCTCTTTTTTATATTTATTTTTTATTTTAAATAATGTTATACATATTAGTAAAATACAATTTAGTTCATGTTCACTATAATTAAAATACAATCTATAGAAACCTATTTTACAACGAAGAACGAATATAAAAAAAATTAAAAAAATTGTATATTAAAATTTATATATTATACTTTAAAGTATTAAAAATACCAATTAAACCTAGAATAAAATTCAATACAATAATCTCATATTCTACTACACTTTTTAAAAAAAATAAATTTTACCCCTTTCATATTTTAAATTTAAATTCACATGAATCAACTATTAGTGCTGAGAAATGTGTGTACCATAGTTATTAATTACGAATATTTTTTTTTATCTATATGTATCATATTATTAGTTACAAATTATATTATTTTTGGTTAGTAGATTGGATTGTAGATCTCTCCTTATTTTCATATTATATTCTATTATGAAATTTATCACTTTTTTAGTACAATATAATATAAAAAACTAAATCAGAATGCCAATATAAGATACAAAAAAAATAAATATACATACGATACAAAGAAATAAATATACAATATATCTACATGGATACATTCTCAATATATTGACTATAGTACCTTTTTAAAGATGCTACTTTTACAATTAAAAATAAATTGTTAAAAATAGTAGAACTATGATTTAAAATTTAAAGTTCGTCTAGCATCACATTTGACAGTGCACACCAAAAAATATGTGGCTGATACACTTTCAACTCAAATTAATATCACGGTTTGACCTGCAAAAACACTCGACCAACCACACATAATAGAAAATCAAATAAAGATCTCATTCAGCTACTATCACATTCAGGCAAAGATTGCTTCATTTTGCCAACAAAATTTTTCGTTCCTTCGGGAACATCTATCAGGCATAAAAGACAATGAAAACATGCATATGAAAATCAACTTGTTTGCCACAAGCTAGCAATGTCTATTGGCTGTAATATTCTCCCCGATCACAAAATTTCATATCACAAAAATTGAGTTATAAGAATTCTAGATGCTTCCCAGTCATCATTCCTCATCAGAATAATTAAACTTTACTGAGTGAGATTGTACATCAATATAGCCTCCCCGATAGCTTCCACGTTTCTTCTTGGTTTTCTCATGACGAAAATCCCTGAATCAGAGAAAAAAAGTTCGATGTCAATACACACAAAAATCAGAGAGAAAAGACAGATCTAGAATGTTTATGTTAAAGATATTGTGCGTAAAGACATGGCTCTGTATTTTAAACAATTATATTGAGTGAGCTGAACAGAAGTTTAGAACTGAATGACAATTCTAATTATACACAATGACATGAAAATCTAAGGTAAAATAGAACTAATGCAACCATGCTTATAATTTACACAGTCCGTAAAAGCGCTAAACATGCAAGCCAAAAATCACCACTCATGAAATCACAAACCTTCCTCTAACTTGATCAAGAATTTCTGCTGCTTTAGCACCATAACCATTCTCGGCACCATCCTGCAGACAGATACACCAATTTGTTGGAGAATGCAACAAGGGAGAAATTTACAACACCAAATGTAATAAAAAAAGAAGTGAAAAACTATCAATTTATCACACCTTTGCCCAGTACGAGTTATCCTGAAGCCTCTCATCAGTAAACTGTATCTTGTCAACTTGTACTCGCTGAAATGCCGCCTTCACTGGTTTGTGCTGCAATTACAGTCATAACATCACAAACACATGAATTCCACCATGTTAGCTTCATCAGGGAAACTGTTATTTTAGGTTCATATAACTAAACAAACCAAAATTGGAGAATACAGTAATCATAGGCAAAGAATGAAAGAAAACATAAAATTAAGCAGTGCAAAAACCTAAAAAGGACAGACAGACAGCAGATATTGGAAACTTAGTAAACTATGGGCATTTGGACAAACTTCAGGAATTTACAATGCTAAACTTCAATTTAAAGTTACACTACAAACTGGAACAATACCTAAGTTTTACACTCTATTTAGTCTAATAGAGTATTCATATTATTGATTGATGATGTGATTCTTTATTACAAACATATATTTCCTCAACAAAAATAATGAAGGCTAACTTAACTCAAACCAATCACATTGGCGAAGGCAAGTATGCAAAAAGTAAAAGGCTTATTCTATCTTAAAACGATAGAAAAATAAGCATGGAGTTTCATTCAGAGGAGCTTTATATATTAGCAAGCAGAAAGTGACATATATAGAGAGAACAGGCAAGTTAAAGCATACCTCAACTGATCCCTTTTGTTGTTTCTTTTGAGACCTCTGTACAGAAGATTTCCCTCCAGTGTTCTCAAAGTTTCCATTGGTTGGCTCCTTAGAGGCCTTCTGTAATTGATCACCACCTACTTGACCACTTGCCAAAATATCTTCTTCATTAGAATTAAAATCATTTCCCTGGTTTTCATTTGTTGTAGCTGACTTCTCTCCTCTCTTAGATGCATTTTTATTTTCTACTTTTCTGCGTTTGTTTTCTTCATCTACCTTTACATCTGCAACCTGTTGACCATTTTCTTCAGAAATTGATCTTTTTCTTTTCTTAGAATCTTTTTTCTCCTCGGGTGTCATCTCTTTGCTTGACAATTCAATATTCTCTTCTTCAGTATGAGCTATTTCATCACTTTGACCACTTCGTTTGTCTTTCTTTTTCGACTTCGACTTAGATTTTTTCTGCATCTCAGAACCATTAATAACTTTGGCATCTGTGGAAACATCAGCGCTTCCTTTATCATCTGCAACAGTAGTAACAGACTCCAATTGATTGTCTTCCACATTATTAGCAAGGGACTCAGAAACTAACTTGCTTCTCTTTTTCTTCTTTTCCTTGGTTTTACCCTCTTTGTTTTTCTCCCGCACATCTGCAACTATCCAGAAGCAAAAGTGGCAATGTAAAGATTCAATTGCCAGAGCTTAGGAAGTAACGTAATGAGATACGAAGGCTTTTAATGTTATGACAATAAAAGGGTGTCCCAGAGGCCAAGGCTCTAATGTGATAGAGTCTAAGAGGGTACACGTACATAACCATGCCCTAGCAACTGAAGAGACCATTTCCAATATTTACCATGACCTCTATGTCACAAAGCAACAATTTTAACTGTCAAGGAAGTAACGAAGACAAGAAAAGAATTTAAGCTTACCTTGCTCATTTTGATCATTGATATTTGCCTTAGCATCTTTGCCACTGAAAAAAGACAGAATGAAAACAAGGAAAAACTCAATTAACATACAAATGACACAGAAATGATAGTTAAATATACAAAACATCATTCATGCGAGACTAATTGGTGCATCAGAAATTAGAAGAATGGCACTGCCTCTTCAAATTATTTGTTCAATCAATCATTCTAATTTGTAATAACCATGTTTATTCAAAACATGGATTCTCACAGGTGACATCTAACGGGCCAGCTTCAGTATTACAAAGAATATTCAGAAGAGTTTTGTATTGTATGCTTAGAGAGTTTTCACAATAATAACGAAACATAATGAGTGAATCTGCAGATCATAGGATTCAGCAGTGTATTTAAATGAAGCAGAATAACAGCATCTTCAGGGGGCATCTCTGTGCCCTTACACAAGAAATATGATTTGGTTTACATATTCTCCCTGGAGCTATAGTTTGGACTTTGGCAGTTTTTTAAGGAGCATCCGTTCTGACAAGTAATCAATAATATACATTTTTCATTGGCAGCTTGATTTTATGCCTTCTTTTACTTTTAATGGATTGGAAGATATTTGACAGTCACAATTGTACTTTTTCCTGCTTAATATTCTCAATTAAGATAGGAAATATTCTAGATAATCTCACTAAAATCAACAGGAAAAAATCATATGGGTCAAACAGATTTTTAACAAAGGAACTTCTTCAAAAGCAACATTTTTAATGAAGAAAACTTTCAAACATGAAAACACTCGTTATATTCTCCAAAAGCAACAATATTACATTGGCATAATGATATTTTAGTTGGTTTACAGTTATATCCTTAAAAACCATAAATTGAAATCTTTCTTAGGATGTTGCAGGCCACAGTTTAAATATTGCTTTCACAGTCATGAGTACTCATTCCCCGTAATATTGACAATGTGATGTAAATAACTACTTCACAATGCAAAGCTAACATTAATAGTCTTACCATGCTTCAATGTACTTGAGGTACATTTCTTCTAGATCAACTGGCGATCCCTCCAAATCATTTTTCTGCATCACAAACATGAGCAGCAAAGTAAAACACGGAAGGAAGACCCAGTGGTATGAAATCTGTTACTCAGCAGTGATACGGAATAAAAAACATGGAACATTGAGGATTTCTGGTAAAAACGTGGCATCAAGCATACAAAGCTCATTTTCGTAGTCTCCCTACTTGGACATCATCAAAACCACTTGTAGAAGATAAAAGTGAGAAGATTAAACGAATTGAGATTCTTTCACAAATCTAAAATCAACTTGTGCACTCAACTATTATAAAAGTCTTCTCATCTAACTTCTCTAAATAGGAGAAACTTAGTTTTTAGTGACTTCGTATTTTGTTTTCTCACTGGAGTTTATGGAGGAACTAACCCAAACAGAACCTATATATGTGCTCAAGAAAGGGGTTTTCCATTTCCTGTGCATTCCAACTTATTTAATGAATCAATATCACGTTGTATGAGCTGAAAACAAGCATGATTTACTAAAGATTCCCCCGTCAACCACGAAATGGAAGTTAAAAAAAGTTCGAAGCCAATTGCACAATATTACAGTCTTTTTGTGAAATATCCTATATCTAACTAAAAGTTGTTCAAGCATAGAAATAGGGTTCAACATAATGAAAGTCGAACTCGGCTATGTAATTGACCTCGATTTGCGCTTCGGAGCGAAATTTTTTTAGCGTCTTGGAGAAGCCACGGAGTTCCAAGTAACGGGCAATGGATTGGTGAAGGGGTTCCCGCTTCGAGTTTGGAGTTCCGTTCTGAGCAGTGTGCTTCATGGTTTGGTTGCTTAACAAAACTTGGCGAGGGGTGAAAACCAAAATGGTGGAGCTTCCTTTGTTACACGGTGGAGTTGCAGGCATGCGAAAACAGAGTAGAAGAAGGGTTGAATTAGGGTTTCACCAAAACCCTTTTCCTGCTAAGTGTTAATGGGCCAATAAACCCATATATATATATTAATGCTTTTTTTAATATATAGATAAGTTCTAAAATGTTATTACACATTAATTTTTATTTTTTCATTTATAAGAAATATTTTGTTTCTTTAAAAGTTGATTGTGATATAATGTTCATGTGGAAACATTAACAAAATTTACCTACTAAAATAAATTATATACTAATTTACTTTAATGAATTTAAAGTTAAAAATAAATCTCATATCAGGTTAGAGGTGTTGTTGTTTGTTTTGTTGACGGTGCTCTCTTTTTAAGTGGGAATTAGGTTTTAGTATAGGTTTATGCTTAAGAGAACTCTGGTGTAATTTTTTTGGTCAACTAGGATACAGTGCTCTATTTTTATTTTCTAATTCGGGTGCATGAAGTTGGGAAAAACTTGGTGTATATTTTTTTTTTATTTGGCAAAGATTGGAGTAGTACATATAATAAATATTACTAAAAAAATCAATTGAATTTAAAAATATTTCATGAATTTTTAAGAATGTCTGAGAGTGGATTAAACTTAACTAGAGTAAATCCAAGTCCATCTCCATCTATTAAAAGTATCAGTAAAAATGTTTAAAAAAATATATCGAATATTGGATGGAAGCATCAAATATATGTTAATAAAAATGGTAAAAAGGTGAAATGTAATTATTGTTGAAAACTTCAGAGTGAAAGAATATTTAGATTCAAGCATCATCTTGCTGGAACTATGAGGACTTTGAACCTTGTGTTTCTGTTTCAAAAGAAATAAAAAAATTGATGATAAAAATTGTTGTAAAAACTACACAAGCTTCATTGAAGAAGAGAAAGTTAGATATAATCGGTGAAGATCATGAAGAAGGTGAGGGGCTTGAAGAAATACGTATATTTGGTTATAGGGAAAAGAAAGAGTTGATAGTAGTAGGGGAAGTTCAAGCTACCATAAATCAAATGATGAAAAAAGGTTATAAAGAAGAAGTGGATGCTCAAGTTGCTTAATTTTTTACACAAGTGTCATTCTATTTAATTTAATTAAAATTCCAGTTTTTGCAAATATGAGTGAAATAATTGGAAAATATGGAATTTGCTATAAACCTCCATTTTATCATGATATTAGAGAAAAGCTCTCGAAACAAGCAGTTAACAAAACTGGTTTAATACTTTGAGAATATAAGAATAAGTGGAAGAGAACAAGTTGCACAATTATGTCTAATGGGTGGACAGATAAAAAAAAAACATTATATTTGTAACTTCTTGGTGAATAGTCCTAAAGTGACTGTTTTTATCTATTCATTGGACACCTTAAACATATAAAGAAACATCAAATAAAGTTTTCAAGATGTTGGATGACGTTGTTGAATTGGTTGGAAAAGAAATTGCAATGCAAAGGGTGTCTGATAAGACTGAGTGTGACTAGATTTGTCACGACTTATTTGACTCTTCATAAATTGAAAGCATCATTATTGACCATGTTTGTGAAGAATGGAAAACAAACAAGTTTGGAACTTCACAAGTGAGGAGAAAATTTGAAAAATGTGATATTCGACAGTCAATTTTGGAAGAATGTCTCCATGTGCCTCAAAGTTGTCACCCATCTTATGATGTTTTAAGATTGGTGCACTCAAATATGAAGAGATGGATTGTGTAAAGGAAAAGATTAAGAGCAGTTTTAATCATATTAAGAAAAGGTAAAAGTTCTATGGCGTATATCTTTCAAAATTTAATTACTTATTGGTGAAATTATTTTTAATATATGATAATTGATATTGAATGTAGTTATTAAGATGTTTGGAAAATAATTGATGTAAGATGGGATAATCAACTTCATAGACCTTTGCATGCATATGCTTATTATCTCAATCCCCACTTCCCTTATGAACCTGAGTTTAGAGTTGGTGATTCGAATGTGAAGTAAGGGTTGTATACGTACATGAAAATATTGGTTAAGGATGTTGTAGAAAGAAGAAAAATTAATTTGCAACTGTTGGGAAAAACGGGTAATTTTCCCACTAAAACAAAACCCTAACAGAGCTACCCGACAAATAATATTGAATAAATAAAGCGGAATAATAAAAGAGATAAAGAGGAAAAAACACACCCGAA
>Ga0123342_1008015_pt1 | contig 13583 bp, 7 predicted proteins | sample Turbeawhitnodule_FD_89960 | JGI IMG/M metagenome (GOLD analysis project Ga0123342, IMG submission 89960) | Root nodule microbial communities of legume samples collected from Mexico - Turtle bean Mexico white nodule | ecosystem: Host-associated > Plants > Roots > Nodule | place: Mexico: Nepantla...
AAAGCCAAGATTTGAGTTGAGCCCTTTGTAGAATCTCTTCTGCGTCAACTACACCTTGCTTGAAGACAATTAAATTTCTTTGATCCCAGATGCCTCTTATAATATTAACCCAGACTCCTTTCCTAACCAGGTTTTGCTTAGAACTAGCTTGGTTCAAAAGCAACCATGTATATATTAAATACACAATTTGCATTGGATGAATACAGACCAAGTCCAAAGTCCACTGCATCTTTTTACCTTTATCAGCAAGAAATTGGTATGGCTACAACGGGAACATAACCCATTAACACATTGACAGACCGTATCTTTCAAAGGGCTTTAAGCACTAGTTTGAAATATGTGATTTTCTGTTCATTATGTTTTAAGGTGTGAGATTTGTTTCATAGCAGAAACAAGGTTTCAGTAGCTGAGACTAAAATTTTTTTTTTTTCAGTTTGGTGTCTTTGTTTTTTGAAACACAGGATCATAAAGCAGTCCACTGCACCAATCAGTGCTTATGGATTCCATAACAATATCAATAACAACGTAATTCATGAATTCCTTCTGCATCACACACATCCAAAGGACCTAAACACCCTCACTGATGAAACAGCCTTAACCAAAAGATCCTTCACCACCTTCAACATTTAAGAATTCTATCAAATTCATTTGCTTTGAAATCCCTTGTTGCAACAAAAACAACTTATGTGTAAGGGACACCACCTTTCAAGAATACAAACAAATCCAATTCCTTGGGGCATCTCCTGTTGCTATACGGACATGATATAACACCCACCTTTGTTTGAATTGGAAAACCATGCTTCAATAATGGGAACCACTTCATAAAAACACATATCTCCACACCATTGGCTTTTAATTTATCAAATTCTGATCACCATGATAATTAAAGAGATCAATTGATGGAAACAAGCATCCATCGATACGCTCCAAATATGATGTATTCCTCTGGAATAGTCATGTTAAACATTATGATGAGTCCTTTATAAGAAAGCAAGTAACAGTTAAAAGCCAGCTTAAAGGGTGGGGTTAAACCATGAAGCTTTTGCTAATACAGGCCTTTAACTTGGAATTTTCGATTCCTTAATTATGATAATTAGGAATACCACATACTATTTCAAGTAACTTTTTTTTTATCAGCAAAAAATAAAATAAAATTAAAAAAAAACACTTTAGGAATTTTGTAACCCTAATACAAACTACATACAGAGCAACACATCGAAGATTAAACCAGAAAACATTTTGACAGTTTTACAACATGGTTTCTGCTTAAAGACTACAGCAAAGCTGCTATACAACCGCTCCCAACCTACCCGAGAGGGCATTTCTTCCTATGATTACCATCCTTTACCTCATTAATCATCCTAAGGAGTTTTTTTATCAGCAAATAGTAATGAAATTAAATGAGACCACTTCAGGGGTGATCCAACCCTTATACAGCAAAATGATGCTTCCAAAGAACTTTTCCATCTACATATCAACAAAAAAGACCTCCTATTGTCTATCTCATCTCTACCAATAATAAAAAAGTCTCAAGGATCAACCTTATAAATAAAAACTAAATTGAATGCATACATACCAAGGGTTCAACACACCAATCAGAGAATGAGAAATTAGCAGACGATATCTTTGATGAGATCCAAGACCAAACCTTAATCTGTGTCAGAGAGAAAACTTCAGTATGATCAACCACTCCACCTTTAAATAAATAGTTATTCTTGTGCCTCCATATCTCGCTAACCAACGCAATCCACAAGTTACCCATAATAAGATTAACTGAAATAGGTGCATCCAGAATCTTGAAATGTTCAAAATGAGACCCAGGATCCATACAATCGACTGATCTTATTCCTAACCAGTCATAACAAAGATTACAAATTAGCCAAGCAACTCTGCATTCGCAGAACAAATGATTTGTTGTCTCCTCTGATCTCCTACACAAGCAACACAGATCACTCTCGATCCCGAATCCTCTTCTCCCCAGATTAACCCTACAAGCAATCTTGTTTTCAATCACTCTCCAAACTGTGACTTGAGCTGAGGGGAGCACCTTCATTTTCCAGAAAAATTTATATATTCTTAAGTCTTTCTCACTTACTTCTCCCCTTAAAAACCCATAAGCGAGTTCAACTGAAAACTCCGTTGAATCACTATCCTTCCAAACCCATCTATATCCATTGTTTTCATCTCTAGCGTCTTATTAGAGATCAACTACTAAAAGTTGACTTTCTTACTCCTCTTCCTAAGCGAACATACCCCTTCTCCACCTTAAGTTCCACTCCCACATCCCATTCTCCCATATTCCACAATCACGTAAATTTATCTCCTTATTAACAGACAAAGAAAATAACCTTAGAAATTTGTTCTTCTAGTCTTCTGAGTCTATCCAATTGTCTGACCAAAATATAACCTCTCTCCCGTTTTCGACCTCCAAATTCAAACGATTTTCAAACTTCCCTCCCCATTCCTTCCCATTCTTCAGATTACACCTTCACAATTGTGGGCCATGGATGTAGAACTTTAAGAAGCCCCATCCCATTCTCCTTAATAAAGTTCTGATATAACAGAACACCACAAAACTCTTCTACAAACGGTCAACAAGGAAATTACAACTCTTCTTAATAATATTATATATAAACCTCCCATAAGAAAACTTTAACACTATTTTGTCTCCACTTTTGGTAATGGTATAACTGAACTAGCTGTTGTTGCCTTCAAAGTACCAAGTACTTGTATGTTTGTGCCAAACCAGTGATCCCTCTACTAGTAGCTTATGCAGCGCACAACTGATATGGTTGCTGGTGCTATGTAACCCTCCAACAGAAACATCCAGCATAGCAGACTACTTTGGCTCATGCTAAGCTTTACTCATTAAAGCTGCCAATCACCTAAACTTCAGGAGAATGCGTAGAGCACCGTTAAAGGTTGTTCCTAAACTACAGAAGCTGCTCACAAAAACAGGTTTTGCCAAAAGATTGGGTCCTTGCCTAGACCATTCACGCTGACCACACTATTTGTTCAACCTCTACACTCCCGAGTCCTCAGCTGAGCATTCCTCATTGCACCACACACCTAGCTATAGTACCGCTCTCCCTCAGCCCTTGAGTTAGGTTCAAACCCAGCCTAACTATTTCAGGTAACTCTAATTGACAACAAACAATTCCATACCAGACTGGATGATTTAAAAAGAAAAGCATAGTTGTTCAAAGAAATGACTTAATGAAATTATGTCATGAGAGCCAAGAGAAACCCAAATGTACCCTAAAACACAAATGGTTGAAAAGACGGAAGATGAAATGAAGCTAAGGAGTTAGTGTCTAGGTCCTTCTGAATGATCTTCCAAAAGATGAAGCAACAAGACAGCATGAAATTTTTTATCGCAGTGATAACAAAGCTCAACCAACGACACATCTTTCTTGTAATTGGGATTGTGAGCATTGAGGGAAAGAGGTCAAGGGAGGGGTTCGAGGGTTAGGGTTTGTGGATAATGGTTGGGAAAAGGGGTATAGAGATAATGGTCTTTATTGGGAAAAAGGGTATAGACCTAGAACCCTTGATTTTAGAGTCAACTTGTTTGGCAAACCCTTGGTCTAGCATAGCTAGATAAAATGCTAGATAAAACAAGAGAAGGAGAAAATAGGAGTTTGATCAGAAGCTAAATGTTTAAACATACCATAAGGCATATACATGACGATCATCTAGGGTTTGCTGGAGGGGAATCAGAAATGTTGAATGGTTTGAGTCTGGGCAACCATTTTCTAAACTCAATGTTTGAAACTTATAATGAATTTGAAAAGGAAAAGTTTTATAAAGAAAAAATATGATAAAAATGATAAACTTAATTAGGAAAATTTACACAAAAACTAAGTTAACTTTTAATAAAAAGAGAAAAAAATTTAACATGTTCCTATTAGATACTGTGTTATAATTGATCGATTTCGATTTGAGGGAGTTTGAAACAATTTAATCCTTTAACTTTGCACATTTTAGGCAAATAAAAGATAATAAGGAATTAAATTTAAGCACAAAATGTGAGCTACAATCGCACATTGATTATGTAGAGAAGCTATTAACTGAAAAATCATATTCAAAATGTTTTGTAATTTTTTTGAAAAAAATAAATAAGTAGTAATAATTAACAAAACTTCTTTAAATTTTTTATTTATTAGTTGATGAACAATAAACCCTCTTCAAATTGGTTATAAAAAGTCTTCTTTTAAATTTGGAGAAAATCAATTATAGATAATCACTGAAAGAGATATAGTTGTTTCCATTAATGAGAATGAAATGAATTAATTCTTAAAAATACGCGTATCTAATACCTAGTGTAACATCTTTAAGAAAACATATAATTTAATATGTGAAATACACCCTATAAATGTTTATTTCATATAAAATCTAAAATTTATAATAAATCAATAATTTAAATATATAAATTATATTATAACTAAATTTAACGACAAATCATATTTTTCATTAAATAGCTCATATCTTACATTTATTTAACTATTGATAATTTCTTTTAAAAATATTTCAACTCAATTAAAAAAATAAATATAAAAAGAATATGAAAGAGATTAATAAAATATTTTCATAAAAAAATCTAAAAGCTTTTCCGTTAATAAATAAATTCTACGAAAATTTTCATTGAAAATAAATATTCTAATTTATATATAGACAGAGAAAGAAAGAGCTTATTCTTATTAATTTTATTATAAACAAAGATTGAAGAAAATGATAAATTTATGTCCAACATTTGCTTAGGATAAAGAAGCCAATGACAACAAAACTTTTCAGGAATCCTACTTGGTTATAGAATTAAAAAAAAATTGTCTGAAAAATATTATAATAAAAAATGAATCAAACTTATTTTAGCTTTTTAAATGGGATCTATTCACATACATGCTCTAGTTTTAAATTGGAATACTTTTTAATATATTTCTTCAGAAAAGGAAGCTGATATACTTTATCAAACAAGATCAAAACATTCAACAATTTTGTTTTCTAAATAAACATCATTCTCCATGCATCTCTTTCTTCTTATGATTAAAAAGGTAAAACGGAGAAGCATATATGCAAACAAGTAAACAAGAATTATCGTCAGAGATTCACTTAAGAATATATATCTAAGTAACTTTATCCTGTTGCAGTTGCTTAACTAGTTACTATGCAATAGAAAAATTTTCTTAGAGTGGATGCATACCAGAAGATGAAAATTTATATCAGATCCCCAACACAGATTGACTCAGGTATGTTATTACCACTTCAGTGACAATCCTGCAATCAGGAACATTCATGCTATATATCTGATGTTAGAAATGGATATGCATCTGATGTAACTTTTCATCAAAGTTAACAATACTGAAACTGTAGAGTTTCAATACCGTGAAACCCTACATGTAGTGCACCAGGCAGACATATTTAGAACTCCAAATAGTTTAGTATATATATGTCCAGAGTTTTAAATTACTATCATCATAATTTTAGAACACTTAACAATATACTGTGATTACAATCTGGGTAACTGTAATCACTATTTAAAACTTTAGTTAGGGCAAGGTTTATAAACGAGAGTTCTATGCCAGACAGAAGAATAACATAGGAAGTTTAATATTAGAAGCACTTCACTCATCATCATCAGCACCGACACCAAGAAAATCATAGAAAGTAGCATCTTTGAATCCAGCGTCATGTGCTTGGTTTTTCTCCGAGGAAGAAGAACCCTCAAACTCAGCTGATGATGAGCCATGAAACAAGCCCTTCTTCATCATTCCACCACCACCACCACCACCAGCAGCAGCAGCAGCAGCAGCAGGAAAAGATTCTGAGAAGGATGGTACTGATCCAAAGTTGGCAGGGCTGAACGAAGCACTGGAACACACTGGTGCAGGTGCAGTTTGTGCAGCGTTGAAGTTCCTCATGTGAAAGAATGCGTTATGATGAGGACGAGGAATGTTGCAGGGGGAGGAAGAGCTTGAAGCGTTGACCAGCTCTTGCAAACTTCCATTGTTGGCTTCCTTTCGCTTTCGTGCGGTCAAAACGTGCCAATGGTTTTTCAAGGCATTATCGGTTCTCCCGAAGAAGAGTTTGGCTATGGTTGCCCATTTTGACCCATAAAACTCGCGAGCTGCAATTAGCCTCTCTTCTTCTTCTTTCGAGAAAGGGTTTCTGTTAACTTCAGGACTAAGATGATTGCGCCACCTTAATCTGCAACTTTTCCCTGAACAACATAGGAATAAAAACCCGTTTTCAAAATACATTACAAAAAAAATGATATATTATACTAACATATGATATTCATACACTATATTTTAAATTCGTTTTCTATTATACCAACAACTTTACCTTAGGTTATAAATATATATTATACTATAATAGAGTGATAGCTGTATCTCCATAAGAAGAATTTTATATGATATTTAATTTCTGTTAATAGAAGCATACCAAGTATAATGTCCCCTCCAAGTTTATCTGCTATGAGACATTTCTTTGTATCAAATAGGATTAAACTTGCTCAAACTGATATGAATTTTATGCAATTAATAAATAAGAACATGATTCCAACCAGCACACATACGATGTTTATGTATGATGTAAATAAAATCTACCTTCACCACTCTGTACATTGTTTAGTTATGATTTATTCTTATTTTACAAAAGATTGTTCTGAATCTTTTTTGCCAAATACCAAAATATTTTCATTTTTCATGTTCTGAATATTTATTTTCTATACTTGTTATTGAGTATGATACTAACATAATTAATTTCGTAAGGCTTATATTATATAGTATTTTAATTTTGATTCCTACTAATTAATTAAACAGAGCCTATATTTAAATTAATGGAAGCAAATAGATTTTATCAACTCGTGTATTCCTTTTTTCTTATCACTCTGCGCACATAAGAAATATCAAATACAATTAATTAATTAAATAATATAGCCATTTTATCCAACCAATTAAAAATAGAGAAAACCCTGTAAGAATATGGAAGATCATGTGCTTAATTTGATTATGATCCACAAATCAATCTTTATCACACTCTTGTATTGTTGTTCAGTTAAGATTATCATTATAAAAAAAAAACCTCGTTTTTTTTCACCGTCAAAAGGCAAATCATTATAATTTTTTGATGTTTTAACTAATATGCACTAGATTTGCGTAACAGATAGTGAATTTTAGGTGTAGATGCAGCAATGCTAAAAAAAGGGACATTGGAAAATGCATATCCCAATAACCTAACCCAATTTTATTTTTAAAGGGGCATATGTGTAATTGACCATCTTAATTACTACATCTCTAATTCATAGATTTTACCAGTTCGTCCATGTATATGTTGAGCAATTGCATTCCAGTGTTGGGGACCATGTTGTTGAACAAGTTGGATTAGCTTTTGATCCTCATCTTCCTTCCAGTGATTAGCACGATGATGGGGCAAGTTCTCAGAAGCTGCAGTAGAATTGTCCATGGCTATGGATTCAATTCTTCAGAATGAGGCACATCAGAGAGAAGCCCTAAAGATGAAACTGAAGAAAGGGGCACAAAGATGGGGAGACGTTTCTCTAGAGTTGTTGCTCACTATTTAATATTCAACTTCTTACCTCATAAAACAAAATATTCAATTTCTCTGTGTTTTCCTTTTATAATTTCTGGGAAAAGAGAGTTAATTAGCCTTGTTTTTTTACATTTGTGTATGAATAAAAACAAAACAAAAAGAGAGAAAAATGGATTATTATGTAAACATAAGATTACTTGCAAAATATGTTTAGTTATTATTCAAATTTCCTATGAAATTGCAATTAAGTATCATACAGGAAATTTTTATTTCTTTAACCCGTGGGAGGATGATAATATTTTGTTTTAAGTTATTGAGAAACTAATATTTTATTTTCAAGGAGTATTTTTTATTCTTTATTTTTGTTGGAGATCACACATTAACTAGAGATTGTTGAAAACTTTCGGTTTCTCATTTCTTGCAGTTTAATGTGTTAAATGCATCTGCCCAGGTTAAAGTTGTTTGGAGTAGCATCTGGATTACAGTAGTTAATGAAATCTGGAAGCACAGGAATAAACATATTTTCCAAGGTGGAGTGATAGACCATTCATAAATGTTCACCTTGGCTCAATTAAAGGTTTGGTCTTGGGTAACATCTAAATCTGGTTCTGCTTGTTTTACTTATTATGAGTGGTGTATTGATCCTATGACTTGTATGTTGTCAATTAAGTGAGATTATGCAAAGTTTATCTCTTTGATTAGGGTGTTTTTTACTTTAAGGTTTAGGTAGGTTGAAAGGGTTTTGTGGAATTGTTGTGTTATGAATATGTATAAGGGTTGAACCACCCCTTAAGTGGTTTATATTAATTTATTTTTTATTGCCGATAAAAAAAAAACTAGAGATTAGGACATTTCATTGTATATAAGTGGGTGTAAACCTCACCTCATGAGTTGGTTTTATGGGGTTGAGTTAGGCTTAAAGTCTACTTCCTAATATGGTATCAGAGTCATTTCGAGTCTATCTTAGCGAGTGTTTGTTGACCTTATCAGGTCACTCGCTATCAGTTTGTTATTGGACCACCCATAATATGTTATCCCACGTACGAGCTGTCACTCTCGACGTGAGAGGTGTGTTGGAGATCCCACATCGACATTTCATTGTATATAAGTGGATATAAATCTCACCTTATGAGCCGATTTTATGGGATTGAATTAGACTTAAAGTTCACTTCTTAGTAATTTTCAAACTTTTATTTTCTTGTCATGCCATAAGTTAAACTAGAAGGAAAAAAAATGTATGTAGAAACTGACAATTAATTTGATTGCTAAAATTAAAATAATATTCATTAAATTCAATTAATGATTAAATTTCATATCTATTTGAAATATTCACTAAACTACTACAAGTTTCGGTAATATAAGTAGTTGTTATACCACTACACACCGAAAACATTAAATTGATGTAGTAATTAGACATTATATGTTCATTAATTGATGTATTTAAGTTTTTTGGAGTTATATATGAATCATAATTTTTTTTAAAAGAGGGTGGGAATATTCCTAAAATGCTTCCTATTAATTCATTATTTTGTTAATAAAAAATATATTATATATGTTCATACATTAAAGATAATATGTAGCGGCGAAATCTCACTATCCACATTAGAAAAAACTCATTCTAAACAAAATACAATACACTACATGTGTAAGGTGTGTTTTTTAACTTAGGAGTGTAGTAGATCCATATAGATATAAACTATTAGTGTGTTAAGTGTGATTATTTCTGTATAAGGGTTAGTGTACATTTATTTATTTAATTTATTTTTTACTGATAAAAAATAAATAAATTATACTTTAATGTTTTAATAAACTAGATTAGGATTTAGGTTTCAAGTGATTTCAAAATTTCAAATCTTTCTACATATAAAAACCATGCTTATTTTTTCTTTAAAATTAACTTGTTATTGAATTTGGATTATGTATAATTGTTTAACAAAGTATTTAGCACTTGAAAATGGTAATACTTTATCAAATTAGTCCTTAAAATTATGAAAATGATTAAATAATTCTTCAATTGCATATCATTAATCAATTTAGTTTAATTTTTTTTAAGAATGAAGAAAATAAAAAATTAAATCCTACAACAACATAAAAGTTGAATCTATAAACAAAAAATAGTATTTATTTATTATTATTGATGATGTATCATGTTAATTTCAAGTAAAAAATACATGACATAATTATAAAAAAAAAACAAAGTCAATTAGTATTAATTAGTACTGAACACACATATAATATTGAAGTATTTATCCTAAATACAAAATCCTAAAAAAAAACTAATGTTATACTTAATACTTAAAAATGAGTAGACACTTTAATATTATCTGTGTGTTCTCTACTAATTAATACTAATTGACTTTGGTTTTTTTATAATTATGTCTTATATTTTTTACTTGAAAATAATTTGATTACGTCATCAATAATAATAAAAGTAGATACTAATTTATGTTTATATATTCAACTTTTATGTTTTTGTAGAGTGTAATTTTTTATTTTCTCCATTTAAAAAAAATAAACTAAACATTTTTAATCTATTACTTTTTTTTAATTTTGTAAAAACTCATTTCTTTATTCATTAATAACTATTTTAAACATTAAAAATATTTATTTTTTTAATGCATTCAAAATTAAAATTATTAATTTTTTTATTTTTTTATTTTATTTTTTACTTTTGAAATGGTGTTAAACAGAGAAATAAAAACAAAAGGGTACTAGATAGGAAAAACAAAAGAGTATTAGACGAGGAAATAAAAGTGTAAATAGTGTTATAGGAGGAATTGAGTCTATTTTTTTTCATTATTACCATTTAAATGACTAAATAGAATTAATAAGTTTAAGAATATTTTTGTATTTTATCTATTTAAAGGATCAATTTAATTTTTATTATAATCTAAAAGAGTAAACGAATTAATGATGTACAATAATATTAGTGACCATTTTATTAATTTTAAGGACCCATGTAACAAATTATTTTCAAGGAGTAAATTGATAGTTTATTTACAACTATTTAACCTTTTTAATGTGTGCAGTTGCTTTACAATTAATAATTGCCTTTAATAATATTTATATATATTCAATAATACATGTACACAAGCGCGTCTTCATTTACTTTAAACAATAAATATTTTTGACATTAGTTATATGACTTTTATATAGGAAGTATATGTTAATTAACTATATACTTGTTTATAAAATTTAAAATTCAGTTTAATTATCAATGGTGCACCTTTTTTAGATTTAACTAAATGGGCAAATGCAGAAAAAATTATAACAATTAACATTTCTCACTTAAAATTATCAATGATGTAGGCAACATCAATTAAATTCATTAATTCATTCATTTTTTTTTAATTAAAGTTGTCATTCGAATTAACAACTTTAGTTTAAATAAAATTGGACACTGGATTAACAACTTCAACTTCACTATAATTTATCTCAATTAAAGTTGACAACTTCAGCTGATTTTTTAAAATAATTAATATTTTTTAAAATAAAAAAATGTACATAATAATAATTTAAAATTTATTTAAAATTACATGAAGTGAATAAGAATAAGAATATTGTGAAAAATTGTATTTTATAGATAAATAATATTAAAAAAATTAAAACTAAAATTTGTTTTCACAAAAAACAATACATAATTTATGCAATTGAAGTAACATGATTTAATAAATTTATTATTTATTTTTTAAGAACAAGTTAATGCATTGTATTTGTTATTTATTTTTTTCAAGAAATATAGAGAACATCTCATAAATATTCCTATCTATGTCAAACATTCAAATTTTCTACCAACAAAGCTTGTTAAAAGGTGTGTCCTACTATAAATTACAAATTATTGTACCTTCTTCACCAACTATATTTGAATTCTTTTTGTTAAACATAGAGGGAGTGTTAGAGTTGAAATATGTACTGTTAACAATTTTATTTTATTAATTTTTTTTAAGCACAAACACTATTTACTAAATTGATTGTTTAATCAATTAACGTAATATAAAAATGTAGAAATAAATAATTAGAACATAAAAATGTAGAAATAAATAATTAGAATATAAAATCAATCAGTGTTGCATATTGATAACATAGGTAACATTGTTTTCATAAGGTTTATGCAACGCTTATTTACATGTTGTCTATCTTTTTAGATAACATTTATTTATATGTTGTCTATGTTTTTAGACGGACTTTTTTTAACATGGAAAATTATGAAATACATGGAAAATTATGAAATACATCTTAATTTATAAAATTACGCAATATGCAACATTTTCAAACTGATTTAAAACGTAATTTTACATTTAGACCACATTTATAATTTTATATTTAGGTCACATTTATAATTTAACTAAGAATAATGTATATTATATTAATAATTGAAATGTGCAAGTTACATACTCTATTGTATATCAAAATAGTAGAAGTTGTAGTCACTACAACTAATTAGAGTTAGAAAATCTCTCAAAATTTCTACATTTCTTCAATCAATCATAAATCTTTCTCATGTCCAATATTAATATTATCTTGACATCCAACATGTAACAATTAAAGAAAATGTACAAACTTTTTAAAATATTATCAAATTTATAAATAAAATAAGATAAATACAAAGTACCCACTTTGTAACATTGAATGCAAATTATATGTCTATATTTGGTCCAAATAAATAACATGAGTGGAAACACATGAACCAGAAGCAACTACATTGTTTTCTTTCCCTAAAACTCAAGACATCATATATTCTATATCCCCCTCTTCAGATCTGGGTTTTGTTACTTAAGCACGAATTTCACAATTGCTTCTAAATCTTCAACTTTTTTATTCAGAGAATTCACTTCAATAGCATACTGGATAGCGACAATTTCTTGATTCCTTTTTAATATTGTTGATTCAAATGTTTTTTTATACAGTTTCACTTTATGCGTTTTGCATAGAACTTCAATCATGGACTGAAATATATGTACAAATATCAAACTTAATTATTAAAAAAAAAGCACTTAGACACATTTTGTAAATTAAAATAAACTTATAATGGCATCTAGTGTTTCTTCATCCACTGTTTTTCCTTTTCGAGTACGACAACCTTGACGTATTTTTATAAACATGTCAACTCTAGTGACTTCTTCACCATCCTTATTTCCAACACTCTATAAGAATTGAAAATTAATAATGTGTATTTGTAATTTTAAGTTGCATGAAATAATGATATAACTAGATTTATAAATGAGAGAAGCAATTAAAACAATGCTAATTTAGCTCGAACTCTAGCAAAGTTTATTGGTCCCATTCGATCCATATACTTTTGTGTTTGTCTATTCATTACATTTTTTTCACTAATGCTCTGTATTTTGGGACAACAAAATCATCAGTCTACTAAACAAGAGTTCTAACCAATATGCAAATATATCATGAACTTAATCAATAAAACTAGTTTGACTATATATAAACAGAACTAGAAATTTAAAACAAAAATGAAATTGAAAATAGAAATATAAACAAAAAGTGGAAATAGAAAACATAACCAGAAATTGAAAACAAAGCAAAATCATAATTTGAAAATAAGAATTGAAAACAGAAACTGAAAATAGAAGTAGAAACTAAAACTACAAAATAGAACCAAAAATTAAAAAAAACAAAAACTAAAAACAGAAAAAAAATTGGAACCGAAACGAAAAATAGAAAACAAAAACAAAAAATTGAAATAGAAAACGAAAACATAAAACACAAACGGGAAATGAAAGAATATTTTCTGTTTTATTCAATCTGTCTTTCATCTATAGCAATGATACATATATATATAACCATAGCATTAGAACCGTACAGAACCGTACAGATTCTTTTTCTAACATAACATCTGTAATTAGGACTAATTATAGACCCATTAATAGTGATTATATTCCTATAATTAAGTTTAATTATAGACTCATTAATAGTGATTATATTCCTGTAATTAAGTCTAATAATGATTTTGTCCGGTAATATCCCCTCAAGTTGGAGCATGTAAGTCTTGAATGCCCAACTTGACCAAGATGGCT
>Ga0123342_1008016_pt1 | contig 13579 bp, 12 predicted proteins | sample Turbeawhitnodule_FD_89960 | JGI IMG/M metagenome (GOLD analysis project Ga0123342, IMG submission 89960) | Root nodule microbial communities of legume samples collected from Mexico - Turtle bean Mexico white nodule | ecosystem: Host-associated > Plants > Roots > Nodule | place: Mexico: Nepantla...
CAAAACCCTTTCTGTGTCTTCACTCTTGTCCTTGGGATCATCCCCTAACAAGGCCACTCTCAAATTTGGGGAATGCGCTTTTGAGTACTTGAAAGGGTCCAATGGGAGGGTTCTCATAAAGGTCATGCCTCAGTTCATCACAATGCTCATCAACAGAGGTAAAAGAAGCTGCCCTACCACCACCAGTCACAACAACTTTCTGTGCAGCACTCCTGAGTTGAAAAAACACTATCAAATGCTTGTGAAGACTAAGGACCAGGTTTGGTCGCCTAAGCTTGAAACCATTTCGGAGTACAAGGTTAGGTTTTCACCATGTAGATTTATAGGTTTAGAGTGGAAGAAAAAGGAAAAGGAAGAGGTTGTGCCTTCTAGACAGTTTTCGCAGTAGAGAGTTTGAAAACTGTATCATAGAAAAATTCATTACGGCACCAGTTCTGTTCATAATTTTGTCAATAGTGATATGATGATGATAGTTGTTTGAAAAGTAGTCAAAATTGATGTACAAATATACAGCTCCAAAGACTAATTCAACTGTGACCTGAGGAAATTTATTTAAAAAAAAATAAAAAAATTTGTTTCTTATCAGCAAAAATGTGTACTGTATATATCGAGATGATTGATTATTATATCCATCAAGTTCATTCCCACTACTCATTGTTAAATTATTTTCAATTTAATAATTATGTATCATATCTCATATGTAATTTGTAGAATGACTTTAATGTAATAATATATAATATATAATTTAATAAAGAATTCAAATTTTCTGTCTTCTTACTTTATTAAGGATATACATCCTTTGATAAAGAATTCAAATTTTAAATTATTTAGATTAAAAAATATATAAAATGTTGAGGTCGTTATAAGAAGAAAACAAACAAAATTGTTTTTGTTTAGTTTAATGCTTTCAACAAAAAGGGTTACATTCTACTATAATTAAATAATACCCGATAAAAAATAAAGTACATTGATAAAATGTTATTTAAGATCTCACACTATAATCTTCTTGTACTTTGAATTAAAAAAATTACACATATAAGAATAATAAATAATTTAATTATTATTCTTCCCTCCAGAGCTTGCCCTTTATGTTGTCAATTAGAGAAAATTGCCCATCATCTTCTGGAATGTAAAGTAGTCTGTCAGATATGGACTACTTGCTCTTTGTGGGCAAAGTTTCAGGTAGCCTAGCACAATAACCTTAAATATCATCTTTAATAGTTTACATTGGCCTAGTTTAATTATAAGCCGAATTGAGTGTGAAAGGATATTTTGGTAGTTGTCTTTTGTAGTATTTGGAGTCATAGAAATAGGGTAATTTTTAAAGAGAGGAGGATAGATGCTGATGAAATCTTTCACTTAACACAATTATAAACTTGGTTCTGGATGAAGCGAAAAACCTCTTATATCAATTGTTCTTGTAAAGGTCTAGAAACAAACTTCTTTCTTCAGAATCCATTGACTTCTTGGTCTTCTCTATCGGTTTGGGCTTTCGTCTTACTATTCCTTTGATTTGGGTTTGGGCTTGGGTATGATTTGTGGACTCTTACTCGCTGGACTAGGTCAATTGGATCTCTCGGCCTTTGGTCTCAGTGTCCGCTCACAAGTGGATGTGTGTACTTGCAAGGAGCTCCAATGATAAAGTCAGAATTGATTTTAGTTAATTATCAAATAAAATTCACTCTACTTACCTCTTAGTTTGATCACCTATTTATAGTAATCCTTTATTGAGCTTAAAACCCATTTAGGCTCTTTCTCTTTCTACCTAACGTTTATTAAATATACTACCCTTCTTTGGGCCTCTATAATGGGCTTTGCTAGAGTATTTTACTATTTAATTGTTAATTAATTTCTTATTTGATTTTTAGTCTTCTTGTTTGCTTTTCCACCTTTCGATCAATCTCTCGACCTCAACCTTTCGACTATTAGCCTGGTCAGTACACTAGCCCCCCAAGCATAAAGAATTGAAAATACGATATGCCCTTCATAAAGGATGAAAGTGTAGCAAATGAGGCTTTAAAACACGAACAAAATTGATTTTTCGAGGCGTGAGTAATCACTGTCCGTAAGGACTTATCCGCGGTGTATTGCGCAAGTCCCCCAAGATACAACAGGAACTTATCGAAAATTTTCGAGAATCAGAACTGGCAAGTTATTCTTTAAAAGAGTAATAATCCAATAAACCCAGAAATCTTATAATAAAGTAATATTAAATGATGAGAGAGAAAGAGAAAGAATGTGAAAACGTAAGAGGAAGAAGATGAAGAGCGGAGTAAGGTTTGAAGAAGATGAAGAGATGAGTGTGAGAGATACAATTTCTGAAGCAAACGAGCTCTCTTTATATAGGCAGAGGATTCAGCAATTTGTTGTAACTTCCACACCCACGTGCTTCGTGCTCCGTTTCAGCATCTTAACCCTAGAGAAAATCGGAGGAGATCGTGCGAGAATCGTGGGAGAAAGAGGAATGCCTGCGTGCGATCGTGGAAGACCCAGTCTCGAGGAGAAGAGTCAAGGAGAAACCCTAACTACAACAGTGAAGGGCTCATCTGATTTTTCCGAAAAGCTGTTGCATTTTCACAACCTCTCTTCCACCACCTCCGAGAATCTCTGCAATGGTAACATCTTCCACTACCTCCGAAATTTATGCAACGACAACGTCTTAGGGTTGATTTTATTTTGCAATATAGGTTTGTGCGTTTGATTTACAACAATCCCCCTCATATTGCAAAACATCAAACATAGAGATAAAGAAAGAAAAGGAAAATTTTGGGTTCATCTAAGATGTAATGCATCAGTGTTGGTATAGCAAGCTATATGAACCAGTCTTACATTGATGAACTTAACACATAGTGTAGTTGGTATAACAAGTTATATGAACCAAGACATGTGTTAGAGGTTTATCAATCACAATACACCCCCACATTACTTATTGTTATCGTTGTGTTGCGCTACTAGGCCATGCGCGTGTCCGATATTCATGAGTGTTATAGAGATCTTGCCAAGATCTCATGCAAGCGGCCCCACTTGACACTCATATAGGTGATTTCATCAAGTGTATGTTGCAAATTATACACCACCCATAAGGGATATGAAAATCATTAAAACTTTGTAAATTGTTAAAACTCTTTTACCTTAGAATTTTAACCACAGTTTATCCTCTCGATAATGCAGTATCTAGCACTTTCACACACACATAGGAATGGACAAAATTGATTTTGAATCAATATTAGTGCTAGCAGAACTAACAAGTGACTTGTTTTTACCCATATGAACCTTATGCATGGGATCTCCAATCACAAAGGTTGGGTTTCCATCACTTGTTTCTTTCAAAGTCCCATTCCCCTCGATGTTTCTAAAATCATTTTTCTCCCTAGGGGTTTTGTCAGAGGATCTTCCAGATTCCGTTCTGACTTGACATAGTCAATAGAAATCGTTCCACTCTTTAACAATTGTTTCACCAAATTATGTCTCAATTGTATATGTCTATTCTTTCCATTGTAGCTTTTATTTTTAGCTATAGCTATTGCCGATTGGCAATCACAATGCATTAATACAGATGGGGTTGGTTTCATTCCTAATGCAATGTTTGCTAAGAAGTTTTTCAACCACTCAGCTTCACTACCAACCATTTCTAGAGAAACAAACTCAGATTCCATTGTTGATCTTGCAATAATAGTTTGCCTGACTGACCTCCATGTAACTGGACCACCCCCAAGTGTAAATGCATAACCACTAGTCGATTTTGTCTCATCTAAATTAGAGATCCAGTTAGCATCACTGTACCCTTCTAGCACAGCAGTAAATCCACTATATTCAATGGCATAAGCCATTGTACCTCTCAAGTATTTCATGAGTCTCGCAAGTGCATCCCAATGATATTGACTAGGACATTAAGTGTACCTACTTAGTCTACCTACTGCATAAGCAATATTTGGTCTAGAAAAGCTCATTAAATGAAATAAGCTCCCTATTATCTGGGCATACTGAGTTTGAGAAATAGATTCTCCTTTGTTCTTCTTTAATTTAGAGTTAGCATCATAAGGGGTGCTTACTGACTTAAAGTCATAGTAACCAAACTTCTTAAGAAGTTTCTCAATGTATTTTCTTGGGATAGTGATATACTATCTCCATTCCTTATGATTTTAACTCCTAGAATCACACTTGCTTCACCCATGTCTTTCATCTCAAACTTAGATCCAAGAAATATTTTTGTTTTAAAAACAATATCATTACATGTACCAAAAATTAGCATGTCATCCACATACAAACATATAATGATATATTCACCATTTTCAGATCTAGAATATACACATTTATTAGCATCATTGGTAGAAAAACCTTCACAAAGTAAAACATTATCAAGTTTTTCATGCCATTGTTTTGGTGCTTGTTTCAAACCATACAAAGATTTTAAAAATTTGCGTACTTTTCCCTTTTGACCTGGAACTACACATCCTTCAGGTTAAGTCATATAAATTTCCTCTTCTAGTTCACTATTCAAAAAAGCTATTTTAACATCCATTTGGTGAATTACTAACTTATGGATAGATGCTAAGGCTAGCAACACACAGATAGAGGAAATCTTAGTAACATGGGCAAAAGTATCAAAGTAGTCTATGTTATGTTTTTTAGTAAAACCTTTAGCAACTAATCTTGCCTTATATTTCTCCATGGATCCATCAGGATGGTACTTCTTCTTAAAGATCCACTTACAACCAATGGGTTTTTCTCCTTTAGGTAGATCTACTAAGGTCCACGTATTCTTTTTCTTAATTGAATCAAGCTCACTTTTAATGGCCTTATCCCAATGTTTAGCATCAGGAGCACTAGTAGCTTTTAAAAAACTTATTGGATCATTTTCAACTAGATAAGTGTAAAAGTCATCTCCAAATGAGGTTTCCTTTCTCAGTCTTTTACTTCTCCTAACATCCTCACTCATGACATCACTAGTACTATCTATAGGTTGTTCAGATGTACCACTACTCTTTAGAGGAAAGATATGTCCAAAGAACTCAACACTTTTCGTCTCTACTATAGTGCTACGTTCAATTATATCATTATTAAGAACTACAAACCTATAGGGAACACTATGTTCCACATATCCTAAGAACATGCAATCAAATGTTTTAGAGCCTATTTTCCATTTCTTAAGATCAGGTAACATCACTTTAGCTAAACACCCCCACACTCTTGGTAATTTAGATTAGGTTGATAACATTTCCACACCTCATGGGGTGTTTTACCAGTTTTCCTATGTGGTATCCTATTTTGCAAAACACACGCAGTTAGCAGAGATTCACCTCATAAATTATCAGGAGCATTAGAACTAATAAGCATGGCATTCATAATTTCTTTAAGAGTCCTATTTTTCCTTTCAACTACTCCATTAGACTCGGGTGAATACGGTGGGGTTACTTCATGAATAATACCTTCTTTTACACATTAATCATTAAATAAAACATATTCACCAGCTCTATCTGATCTAATTCTTTTAATTTTCTTGTTCAATTGATTTTCTACTTCCACTTTATAAGTTAAGAACATGTCAAAAGCTTCATCCTTATGTTTAATTAAATACACTTTGGTGTATCTAGAAAAATCATCTATAAAAGTTACAAAATAACTTTTACCTCCTCTAGACATGGTTTGTTTTAAATCAGCAAGGTCGATATGAATTAAACCAAGAAGTTCAGTTTGACGTTCTACAGAGTAACATGTTTTCTTCGTTATTTTATATTCTACGCATACATCACATTTACTATTTTGTTTTATGCATGTTGATTAATCATAGTCGTTGCAATTTCATAACATACGAAGAATTCACATGTCCTAATCTAGCATGCCATATATCATACGAGTCAACAATATAAGCAAAAGATTCAGATTCATTCATAAATTCAAAAATGTCTAATACAAAAAGACCTTGATCACAATATCCCTTTCCCACAAAAACATTTGTTTCCATAACAATCTTGTCATATTAAAATGACACTTTAACTCCAACTTTGCTTAGCAATGCCACATAGATTAAATTAACTCTAATTGATAGCACATGTAGCACATCACTCAAAGCCAGAGTTTTACCAGATGTGAGCTTCAGAAGAACCTTTCCTTTTCCTAAGACAGGAGTTGTCCTAGAGTCACCGAGATAAACTTGTTCTTCTCCATCCCCCACACTTGTGTAGGAGGTAAACACATTTATGTTTCCACAAATGTGTCTGGTAGCCCCAGATTCTACCACCCATTTGCTCACATTTGTCACAAGATTTACTTGTGAAACGACTGCCACCATAGTATCTTCCCCTTCGACTAGATTTGCCTTAAGAGGATAATTATTTTTGGCCCTATGTCTGCACTGAGGTGCATGATGACCTGGCTTTCCACAGACAAAGCAGTTATCCTTTTTTCTTGAAAGTGGGGTTAGTTCCATTGGGACAAGAGAATTTATTATTGTATTTCTTTTTGTGATCATATTTTTCTCATACCTTTTTGGAGCTGGTTGGTCTTCTATCATGTTTGCTTTGGCAGACAAAGCTTTGGCCTTTGCAGCAGCGCACTCCTTCCTGTTTGTGTCTTCAATTATGATGTGGGTAATCAGATCTGATAGTAACATTTGTTTGTGTCTGTGCTTCAGTTGTTGTTTGTAATCCGTCCAAGATTGCGGAAACTTTTCGATCAAGAGTTCGAATACAAATTCATCCGAAAAGGTTATGCTTTCAGTTTTGATATCTTCAATCAGATTATGATATTCGTTTATCTGGGTTTTAATGTTTTTGCCTTCGATCATCTCCCAGTAGTAGTCGTTTACGATTACGAACCTTTGTCTGATGATTTCTTCGGCAATATATTTGAGGATAAGAGAATCTCAAATATCTTTTGCATTCTTATAAGAAGAATAAACATCGAACAAATCATTAGATAACACATTGAGTAAAGTGTGACGACATACCTTATTTGTATGGATCCAATCATCAACTTGTTTCTCGGTCGTGCTTGAGTCGGGTTTAGAAGTTGTAAGTGCAAGAGCAACTTCGTACATGTCCAATAGGGTGGACAGGCATTCTTGCCAACATCGGAAATTATGACTGGTGAAGACTTCAATTTTCAAGATATCTGGAAATGGTTTCGCAAAAATGGTTTGTGTTGCGGAAACAACATTTGACGTTTCCATAGCAGTGTTGTTGTTGTTGTCGTCTGTATTTTCAGCCATAAGTCCTTACGATTGTAGCAAATAAGGCTTTAAAACACGAACAAAATTGATTTCCCAAGGTGTGAGTAATCACTGTTCGTAAGGACTTATCTGCGGTGTATTGCGCAAGTTCCCCAGGATACAACAGGAACTTCCCAGAAATTTCTGAAAATCAGAACTAGCAAGTTACTCTTTAAAAGAGTAATAGTCCAATAAACCTAGACATCTTATAATAAAGTAATATTAAATGATGAGAGAGAAAGAGAAAGAATGTGAAAAGGTAAGAGGAAGAAGATGGAGAATGGAGTAGGGTTTGAAGAAGAAGATGAAGATGTGAGTGTGAGAGATAAAATTTTTGAAGCAAAGGAGCTCACTTTATATAGGCAGAGGAATCAACAATTTGTTGTAATTTCCACACCCACGTGCTTCCGTTTTAGCATCTCAACCCTAGACAAAATCAGAGGAGATCGTGCGAGAATCGTGGGAGAAAGAGGAATGCATGCGTGCGAATGTGGAAGACCTAGTCTCGAGGAGAAGAGTCATGGAGAAACCCTAATTGCAACAGTGAAGGGTTCATCTGATTTTTTTCGAAAAGTTGTTGCATTTTCGCAACCTCTCTTCCACCACCTCTGAGAATCTCTACAACGGTAACATCTTCCACTAGCTTCGAAATTTATGCATCGGCAATGTCTTAGGTTTGATTTTATTTTGCAATATAGGTTTGTGCGTTTGATTTACAATAGAAAGATCACCTTAAATGCTTATGGGGTTTTGGGAAATGATTTTGATTTTGGCATTTATGAGATTCTGGGTATTAAATGCACTCTTGTACGAAAATTGCATCGTTTCACGTGTGTTACAATTACTCTACCGTTGAGGTGAAGGCTTGTCAATCCCTGATTGTTGGATGCATTCAAATTTGACGATTGTGATGCTATGATGTTTTTCTTGAAAAAGGTTTAGAAACACTATAAATATTTGGTGTTTAGATAGTATACCCCCACTGTTTTTTCTACTTCTATATGCTTGTGTCCGAGAGATATTACCGACTATTCTTTTAAGGCATCATGACAAGAAGATTGTGGAAAGAAATTTTTATCCTGGGCAATTTGTGCTTTTATTCAACTCTAGACTGAAACTTTTTCTTGTAAAGTTAAAATCTAAATGGTCAGGTCCTTATGTTGTGAAAGAGGTAAAGCCTTATGGAGCAATAGAGTTAAAAGAACCAAAATCACACAGAAGTTGGGTTGTAAATGGTCAGAGGGTAAAACCTTACTTGGGTAATGAACAGGAAAACTTCATTACGGTAATGCTTTTAGATAACCCATAAAGACATAGGTGTCAAGCTATATGACGTTAAAAGAGCGCTTACTAAGAGGCGACCCAGTCCACATTTTAGTTTTATGATGTTTTGTTACCTTTGTTGAATTTATTTAAAAAAAAATAAAATTAAATTAAAAATTTTAAAAAATAATAATAAAATAAAATAACTCCTATATGCCTCCTAATCATTTTGTAGGTTATGTATTTTAACCTGGGGACAGGTTCTATTATTCAGAGAGAGGCAGATCCAGCAAATGAAGCAAGACTGTAAATAAAGATTTTAAAACTCTTGATGACTTCTTAAGAAGAGAGGATTGGGCAAATATATGGTTTTATCTTTCTAATTCTCTTTTCTTTTCAGTTATTTGAATTTTGTCTTATTTTTCTGTTTAGTTTTTCGGTTATTTTGTTTTCTGTTTATTTGTTTATTTTCTTAGTTGTTTATTGGCTTATTTGGTAATTTGAATAAATTTGGTTTTGTTAGTTTTATGTCTTCAAATAATTTTCTTGAATAAATTTCAATTTAAATTTTTTTTTTTTTAGTTTTATTTTTCTCAAATAAAAAAGAACTAGAATATTAATTTTGAATTGTGGAAAAAAAGAATTTGTGTTTAAATATTAGATAGTGAGATGAATTAGACACAGGTTAGAAAAGAAAATATGATTGATTCCCTATTCAAATGTAGTTAAAATTATGATACATGAAAATTTAACAGGATGATTGATTAGGACAGAGAATGACAAGAAAAAAAAGGAATGAAACCAATTAAACCAAGTAGTGTCTGAACCTTAAACAGTTTTGAGAGTTTTATTGATGAATTGACAGTTGTGGTTGCTTAATTTTTATTTTTGTTACATCATAAAAGAGCATGAAGATGATTGAGGAATTTGTTGTGTTAATTAGGAGTCATGGCCAAATAGCCAACCTTTATCTTATTAGAATCTCATTTTTTTTTATATATCCCCTTTGGGCCAAGAATTATTTTGTTAATATTGCACCTTAACTTTTAATGATATAGTTTCATACCCTTTAGCATGTTTAAGGAAGGCGAACATAGATGCAATATATATATATATAGAAGGGAATGATTGGTTCTAATTGTGAAAGCTCAAAAAGTTTAAAATAGGAAGAATCTTTTCCTATTATTGAAAGAAAGAAAAAATAGAAAAAAAAAGAAAGAGATACAGAAGAAGAAAAAGAAAGAGAAAAGAAAAAAAAAATCATCTTGGAAAGTCATAAAGAAAATGAGGAAAAAGGACATTGAAAGAAATTGGTGATTAGATAACATATATGTTCTCTATAATAGAATTGTAGGTATGTTCTTCTCCTTTAAGATATGCATTTTTTTAATCTAAGAAAAACCAATATTTTTTGGAAGCCTAGCCTCATTACAACCCTAGAAAAGACATCAAGATTCATGTTTCTAATATGTTTGTGATTTGAAGATGAAATGAAAAGCAACTATGATTTGTTATGATTCAGTGAAAATAGAGAGAAACACTTACTTGTGAGCATATGAGAAGATATTCCTTGATGAATTGCCATTTATTTGTTTTGATTTGATCCTGGAAGTTGATTGTGTCTATATTTTTCTATATTTGAATTTGGAAGCATCATAAGTTTCTAATTTGATTTGTTGTTTAGTGAATTAAGTTTTTTGATATTTAAATTTAAATATTTTCATTTACTTTGCTTGAGGAAAAGCAAGATTCTAAGTTGGGGAGAGTGATAAGTGCCTAATTTCAGTAATATTTCATATTAAAATATAGGCACTTTTGAGGATTTATTGCTAATTTACATATAAAATAATCCCTAATTTATGAATTTATACATTTTTATATTGTTTATGAGTTTTATTTGAATAAGAGCATTTTATTCTCAATTAAAGGAGAATAATTTGAGCTAAAAAGAGAAAGCTGGAAGGTCCCATAATGGAAAAAGATGCAAAGAAAGATTGGACCTTTTTTATGTTTTATCACTTAGCCCATTAACGCGACACAAAAAACAACCTAACCCTAGAAAAATAGGATAAATAGGGGGCTAGAGGTTCAACCCTAGTGTGCCAGATTGAGAGGAAAACACCATAGAGTGAATTGTAACCCAATTGGGAGAATGAAAGGTGCTAGAAGTATGCGTGGCTAATTCTACCCTTGGGATTGAGAGTAATCTGCTCAAACTCTTATGTATTGAGATGATATCTTATATATTAATATTGAGTTCTTGATTGATTATTAGTATTGTTGTTTTACTTTTAACTTTCCGTGACAAATTGATAATCTTAAATCTGACCGGGAGGTATTTTTAGGGTTTGGACCTAAACAATAATACTTAACATATTTGAGTGTTAGGAATAAACTTGAAATGTTAATTGCTATTAAACGTCTGAGCTTCGTTCTAAGTTGTTATTATAATTATGCGAGAGATCGATAGTTAGGGGACATTCTTAAGAATTTTATATGCGAGGAATCGATATAAATGATTTTTATACGGTCATCAATTTCAATCAAAGAACTTAATATTGACATGCTAATCAAAATACATGAGAGTGAGAGAGACGAAATCTAATCCCGATTTTTCCCAACTTGAAACAACCAATTCTTTGTCTGTTTTCTTATTGATCATCGCCAACACAACCACTTTCAACACACTTTTAATTGTTTTGTTCTATATTTAGCGATTATTATACTTGATAATTCATGGTTCCTTGTGGGATCAATATCCGTCCTTAGGAACAATTATTACTTCTGACAAACGTTTTGCCGTAAAAAGTCATCATTCAACCACACCTCAACCTCAAAGAGAGATTCAACATGAAAGAGAATTTGAAATTGCAGAACCTATTTCTCGGGTTGAAGCTATTATTGAAACCACTGATGTCAGTCCAACTGTTGAGCCTTCCAAGAAGAGAAAAAAGATAGATAGAAGTAGTAGGCGGTGACATTCTTTTCCAAGACCTCATCGTCACGTTGTCGATAGTTCCTCTCAGACTCTTCTTGAGGCTATTTTCGGTGCTTTCACACGATTTTAGAGTTCGTGCACACTACCCTTGATGGGCTATCTCGACACATATTTCGGGCGACCAATGTGTCTTCTCTAACAGATTCAGCGGTTGAGCTTGCTACTCGGTCTTTACTGATTGCAAAAAGACTTAAAGAAGAGACTGCTAATAATATCTCTACCACTGAGTTCGAAAATGTGAAGAGAAAGTTGGCTGAATCTAGCAAAAGTCTTGAATCTGCTCTTGAGGCCAACTTGACATTGGCCAACCAATTCAAGGAGTTGTCCGATGTGCATGCTCATTGCAAAACTGAAAAAAGAATCTTTAAAGGATGAAATTGTTGGTCTGACTCCCGAAAGGTTAGGATTTCAAGGTGAAATTCAAAGTTTGAAGGGAGGCTTATATGATCTATCGAGTGTCAAAAATTTTGATGCCGAAAAGATTAATCAATTGGATCTTGAGATAAGCCAGCTAGAGAAAAACCTATCCGAAGCCGAAAACTTTGTTGTTGATCAACATAAATTAGGTTTTTCTAAAGCTCTTCAACAAGCCAAATACTTTTATAAGATTCGTTTGGATAAAGGAAATTTTGATGTTGGCAAAGATTTTCACAACGGTGAGCTCATTCCTGTTAATGATATTCCTTATGATGAAGCACCAGAAGAGGAAGTCGATCACGACAACGAAGATATTAATGTTGAAGAATGATTTAGTTGTAATTTCTTTCTTGTTATACCTCCCGGTCATTAGCTACCGATTTGATATGTTTTGACTTGACCTAATGTTGTGGATGTTGTGCGACCATGTCCCTGGGATTCAACTCCTTTAGTTTTAGTCATTTTTGTTCACAACACCATGCACAATTTAATTTATTACAAAATCACTGAGATAAACATTTTCTCTAAAACCAACTCTAAACTACGTAATTCGAAATTCATTTTTCAATCCAGTATTACATTATAGATTACAATAATTACATAATCTGAAGCCCTTATTCTAAAAAAAAAACACTATCGAATTACATAAGAAATACTAGAACCGGATCTTAAGCTCAATACCGCATTACATAATGCAAGGCTCTTATTTTCAAATAAAACATACCAGGTTACATAATTTTGGAGGCTATAAGTGGATCTGGGCAAAAATACTAGATTACGTAATGTGAAGACACTTATTCTCAACAAAATGTACCGCATTACAACAATTCAAAGGCTTCAATTACATAAATCAGTACATGTTATACGAGAAAAATAACTTTGAATTACATAACCCAATATATGTTGTACAAAAGAACCTGATGAGAGGAGAGAGCAGAGAAAGCAAGATGAAAACTAATTTAAAATTTTGGGATTTAAGTTTTTACTGAAGGACAAAACAATAATTTCGTATTTACTGTGTCATTCCTAAAAAACACATGAGGTGCAGAAGAAGCAGCCCAAACAAAATTGAGTGCAACCCATAACCCCTTCAGGCTCAGTCACAGCAGAACATAGCCCAATCAGCAAAGACAAAAATGGTTCTAGCCTTCTCTACTCTATGTTTATAATCTTGATTTTCCAATTTATTTTATTTAATGAAGTCTTTCTTTTCAAAGTCTTTTATTATGTACTATGTTATGATAAATTTCAAATATAAAAATTTTTTAGCAGTTTAAAAGCGTAAATTGAATAAGAAAATAATATAAAAAATTGAAAATTTTTATACTCTCAGAAATTTACTCAGAAGCTTTAAAACAATTGACTTAGTTCTATTTGTGAAAAAATTGAATTGACAATCGGTATTTATAGATATGAAGTAGAAAAAAAGAATGCGAAGGATTAGGTTCACTTTAACTAAAAGTTGAGAAAATGTTTATAGAAACTTCTTAGACAGTAAAGTTTGCTAGGATGAGACATGTCAAGCGTAAGAATAGTGGGATAGGTGAAAATTGTGGAGGGAAGGGTGAAAATTGTGTTTTATTTCTGTTTTTATTGGTATCGGATATATATATATATATATATATATATATATATATATATATATATATATATATATATATATATATATATATATATATTTATATATATAA
>Ga0123342_1008017_pt1 | contig 13575 bp, 6 predicted proteins | sample Turbeawhitnodule_FD_89960 | JGI IMG/M metagenome (GOLD analysis project Ga0123342, IMG submission 89960) | Root nodule microbial communities of legume samples collected from Mexico - Turtle bean Mexico white nodule | ecosystem: Host-associated > Plants > Roots > Nodule | place: Mexico: Nepantla...
AAGGCTGATTCAGAAGAAATTGTTGAACTTAAGCAGCATATTGAACGCATGGATGCAAAGTTTCAAAACTTGCAAAACTTTCAAAACTTTATGATGCAATATCTACCACCTGAGGCAGCAGCTACAGCACAACAGTTTTTTCAGCAGCCAAATACCCCGCCACCAACTCAACCAAATCAGCAGTCAAATGAAGTGCAACATCATAGTAATCATGATGAACAACAAAATTCACCCGGTGAAGATTATAATAATTATTAGCTTCTCTAGAACTTTGCTTTAATGAAATACATTTTAGATATTTGGAAATAGTAAGTATGGTATGTATGAACAACATTGAATGTGATGAATATTTGTCTTTTGAAAACTGGAATGTACTAAAATGTTGATGAATATATGCAGGTGTAGAATATGGGGTGCTTCTAAATACAAAAAATATAGGGTGTACAAAAACTGATGTTGCTGTGTAGAATGTTACATACGGATTTATCCGTATGTAAGTTTATCCGTATGTAAGTTTATCCGTATGTAAGTTTATCCGTATGTAATTACATACGGATATTACATACAGATTTATACGGATTTTACATACGGATTTATCCATATGTAATTACATACGGATCTAAAATCCGTATGTAAAAATTACCTACGACAGTTTTGCATACGGATTTTTGCCCGTATGTAATCCGTATGTAACGATGTTTTACATACGGATTTTGTGTGTTATATACGGATTTTGACTGTATGTAATTTGAGTTTTTCTTGTAGTGATCCTCAGCTGAATGGTTTAGCAGAAAGGATGAACAAGATTGTGATCGAAAGAGTTAGGTGTATGCTTTCTGAAGCAAAGTTGCCTAAACATTTTTTGGGTGAGGCATTATACACTACGGTGCATGTTATTAATTTGAGTCCTGCAGTTGCTTTGAATGGTGAGGTTCCATACAAGATTTGGTTTAGCAAGAATGTCAGCTATGATCATTTGCGAGTCTTCGATTGTAAAGCATAAGTGCATGTTCCAAAGGATGAGAGATCCAAGTTGGATGCGAATACAAGACAGTTCATCTTTATTGGTTATGTTCAGGATGAATTTGGCTACAAGTTTTTTGATCCTGTTGAGAAGAAGGCATTAGAAGTTGTGATGTGAAGTTCATGGAAGATCAAACCATTGAAGATATTGATAAGATAGAGAAGACGACATTTGAGATTTAATGATAAGAAGGGATAACAACTAGATCAAATTATAAGAAGAGATAAAAACTATAATTTATAAGAGAGATGAAAATATGAAGAAAAAAAAAACTTCAAAAATTGTTCCACGTCTGGCAAACTACTCCATAAATTTAAAAATTGATAACTGTTACAATATATTAGTTTTTTAAAAAAATAGTTCTCAATTAATTATAAAAATAATTAGTTATTTAATAAATATTTAAAAATAGAAAATGATTGAAATATCCAAAATAAAATAATAAAATAAAATATTAATAAGTATAAAATAGAAACAAATTTGTGTAAAAAACAGTTATAATGTCATAATCTCTTTATAAGAATAGATGAGTTAAATATATTGTAAATGATATTTTGTGATCATATTTGTCTTAAAACTACTCAATTTTAAAAAAAAGTTGGCAAAAAGATTTTTATAAAGATATTATGTATATGAGAGCAATAGTTTTAAAGAAACCCATACACTTAACAATTGATTTCATGAATAATTTAGCCCCATACTTAATTGTACTTTTTTTTTTCTCTTTCTTTTTCCTTCTTTAATAATAACTTTTCATATTATAAGAGTAAGAGGTGAATGTTGAATTTTGGAGTATCAGCTTAGCGATAGGGGATATGTTAGATTTTATTATGATGAATGAAGTTTTATAATAAAAAAAAGTAATTACCACATTATAATATTTTTAATATATTTATTTTATTTAAATTATAAAATATTAGTTTTTAAGACTTTAAATTAAGTAAACATTAACATTTATATTGTAAGGATAAGTTCTTTATTAAGGAAAAATTAATTTGAAATGGCAATTAGATGACTTTTCTGTGCAAAGTCAACAAAATTGATTTTAATAAACTCCTTGAAAGAAAAAATTATTAAGAGTGTTAACATTCATTCATACATTTGTAAGAAACCTTAATAAGTAAAATAAAGTATATGTACATTATAATATCATAGAAAAATTCATCTAAAATATTTAGAAAGATGACTTTTGGTTTGTTCGATTATTGACTAGAATTAAGTAAGACTTATGATTAAATTGACTAACTAATTGAAATCTAAAAAACTTTCTAAGAGTTAGAGTTAATAATAATTAATTAAACACTGACACTTAATCAAGAGACTAATATTAATTACTAAAGGTCAGATCAGAGTAAAGTTAAGTAGATGTCTTTTCCTTAAAGTTTTGATGATATAGTACATATCAAATCACAATCTTGATTAATTAAGGTCAAAGTAGAGTTGAATTAAATCTTATGGACTAGATTATATATTATTTTATAAATTAAAAAATTATTAATATTTAAAGTATTTTTATTATTAATAAAAAAATTAAATTAATTTTTAAATTAGTATCTAATTAGTTAATTGATATTTATTTAGTTATCAATTTTAGAATATAAAGTAGTTGATAGTTAAAATATTGATAGCTAATTAGATATTAATTTAGAAATTGATTTATAATTTTTTAATTAATAATAAAGACTACTTTATATATTTTTTAGTTTATAAAATAATATTTAATTTAATAAATATATTGATTAATTATTTTTTAGTTTTAAAGTTAGCTTTTATTTAATAATTTTTTTATAATGAAATTTTAATTTATATTTAATGATTTTATTGTAGTAGATTATGTTTGATAAAAGAAAATTGTTTGTGATTGGTATTAACCTTTTATTGGTGTTTTTGGAAACTCCACTTTAAGGGGTTGTCCAATTTTATTCTATAAGCCTCACTTGATTTTGGGTCCCTTGTTGAGTGCTATATTAACTTTAAATTCACATGGGACTTAGAATAAAGATATTGGAAGGATTTCTTATGAAAATTCATGACTTCAACCGTATATTGGAGGACTCATGAGTTTAGAAAGACCTTAACAAACATTAAGAACTAAAAAAACAGTATAAAGAAACTTAAAATATAATGGACTTAAGTTGAGACTAATTTCTATCTCTTAGGGTTTAAGTTTGTATTTTTTTTTGTGAGCAATTATATTTTACTCGAAATTTCATTGTTATCAGAATATAGCAACTAGAAATACTGAAAAATAATTTTTAAAATTTAGTGGTTGTTGTTTAATGTTTATTTTTCAAATTTTAATGTTCGTGAGCTTAAATTTTTTTAGTGTCTTTATGTTGGTATTAAGTTTGAAAAAGGTAGCTTTCCATTAAAATATATTGTAAAAGGAGTAAATTATAAGTAGAATCGTTTAAAAAAATAGATTTAGTTTATAATTATTTACTTATTGGTATATTCTATCTTGATTCAAATTTTCAGATTACTATTATAAAAAACTTACATGTTAGACATTACTATGCTACTTGACATCTCAGCTAGGTTGACACCTCAAGTAACAACAATCATTTGCCATCACATGAAAAAAATATTATTAAAAAAAAGAAAAAGAAAGAAAATACAAAAATATGGGGGATTAGACCAAAACTCATATGTTAACAAAAACGATACATAGGTAGACTATACCTATTAATAAAGAATTCTAAAAACAGACTAGATGGAAGTCTATTATACCAATAAAAATGATTCTCTATGAATAAATCATAAATTAGCCAACTTATCAGCACACGTATTTCCTTCACGAAAAAATAAGTAACCCTAAACTTGATTTTTCCACAGTAATTAAGACAACTTAATCCAAGGAACATTTGTCCTAGCAGTAAACGCAGCACAAACCAAGACAGAGTCACATTCTAGCCAGACATTAGTAAGACCCAACTTTTGAGGTTCCTCCAAAGCGTATATAACTCCATAAAATTCAGCAACCAAAGCAGTCTGAACGTTAAGACACACAGAGAAAGCACCAATAAACTTTCCCATACTTCCACAAGCGGCAAGACCTGGATAACCCCTAGCAGCTCATCAATGTTAATTTTAACCCAGCCTGTGAAGGAAACTTCCATTTAATATTAATAATAAAAGTTCTTTGTCCTATTTGGGAATGTTAGATGCAAGTTAGGTTTTTTCTTTAAAATATGATGTTTTATGAAAGCATAACAGGTATAATTTTTGAAAAATAATGTTTCTAAAATTAATTGTGAGTTTTAATATTATGTAGGTTTCTATTGTAAGATAAGATTTTCAGCAACTTAAAATAAGATATTTAATTTTTTTATATTTTTAAGGAAGAATTATGATTATAGAATTATTTCTATATGAAAATATATTGAGTTCATAGTAAAAATAAATTAAAATCACGGAATGATGTTTGTACGGTTAAATACAAAGAGAGTTTATGATATTATATGAATTAAAAATTATAATTAAGAGGAGAAGTTTAAATTGAATTGTAATTAAAAGAATAATACTTTTATAAAAAGGTTTAGGATGTCCAAGTTAAGAAGAAATTAACTTCATATCAAAATAATTATTCTAGAGTTTATGGTTATTTTTTAATCGGAGAGGTTGTGGTAATACTCATGACAAAAAGAATTAAAAGAGGCAACTTTATCACCCTTAAAAATGAGTTGTAATGATTATTTTTCATTAACTTTAGAATGAATTAGAAGTATTCTGTTGTTTGAATTATATGAATATTTTTTTATGTAATTAATTATACTTTTTCAAACAGAAGAGTTTATAATTAAGATTATTGATTAGTTATGTTGTAGATCAAATGTTAACTTTCATAAATTATCTTTTAATTATTGATGTCTAATTGTATTTGAGTATTTTTTTTTTCCTTATTGAAATTGGATCTATGGGGGATAATAAGAATACAAAATGAGAGATAAATAGTTTTTTTAAGGAATTAGTTTATTTTAGAAAATTGCTTGTTGGCGTTGATGAGGTATATGTTTGTATCTTCTTATGCTTTTACGTTTTTTCTTTTATTTATACTTACATTTTAGAAAATATTTTAAAGGTGTTAAAAATATATGTATAAAAATTATTGGGATGTTAAATATATAAAATATAATAAAATTAAAAAGAATTATTTTTGTTTATATAGTACTTTATATATATGTAAAACAAATTTAAGAGGTCAGCCCCTACTTGACAAAGCTCCGTTTTTGCATGTACTTCTATTGTAATATCTCAAATACTAATTAAGCATATTTTTCATAAAAGATAAAAATCATAGACAAGGAAAAGTGATATAATCAATGATTTAATATAAAAAAAAATATACTTTTATATTAAGAGTCAAAAAATTTGTAAAAAATCTTGAAGTAAAAGTATTAAATAACAATTTCATATAAAATAATTATAATAATCAGCAAAAATTATACGTAATTGAAATTTGATGAAATTATTTTTGTAAATGTTGAAAGTAAAGGTATCTTGAAATAGAAGTAAAATTAGTGGATATCAAAAAAGTTGAATTATTGAGATAAAATGAAAAATTATATAATGAAAGAAGAATTACTCAAACAAAATGAAACTAATAAAAAAGGAAAAGATGAGTTTTTTAGATGATCTAATAAACTAAGGGTTTATACAATTGAACATTTGAAATTGAGAAACAACCATTTTTATGTGACAACTAAAACAATAAATAAAAAGTATTTTAAAGGAGTAAAATGATCAAATATGTGTTTTATAAACCATTTAATTCAATAAAATTGAGGTTTGTGTTTCCTAAAATGTAATGCATTGTAGTGAAGAAAATCGCACAAATGAAAAATGTGTAATTAAAGTAGTGATGAGAGAGAAAATACTTTGGAAACCTAAGTGAACTTGGTGGATATCAAATAAGTTGGACAATTGAGAGAGAATGAAAAGTGTTTTTAATGAGAGAATGATTCTTCAAATGAAAGGAAACCAAGAACTGGAAACGAAAATAATTTTGTTAAGTTACATAATAAATCAAAAGTGTTTTAGTAATTTAAAATAAAGACATATGTAGGGATGGGAACAAAGGGGATATGTACATACATATCATTTACCTGATTTAAAAGTGGGATATTACTCATACTTGTGTCCAATCAATGTGGATATTTCTCATCAAAGATGGGATGTGTTTGGAAAATACCTACAAGTATGATTTTATTTGTCTTCTTCATTTACAACATATTCTCAAAGTTCATCCATGTCTCTTGATGCTTTTGTAAACAAAGTGTTCGAAAAAGGGTCTTGCTACACTGATGAGAACTAGTTCATATATTGTTGAAGAGACTCAATTTCTCCTAGTTAGATTTTGTCTAGTGCTATAGAGTTAGCCACCATTGTGAACTAATATAAATTGTTTTTTAAACTTTGTAAAAAGAGTCTCAAATGAATCTATTGACTTTTATGATAGCTTATACCATATTTTAGTGTGCATGAAAAAACTATGCATTGAATGGTAGACCTTCAAGTGTTTATATGAGACAAACATTTTTTCATGTCTTTCAATGTTCAATCACTTCTACTTAAAGATAAGGTTTATAACCATAATCTCCATAATGAAAGGATTATATTGATCAATATTTTATTCGTGATTTATTTATCTAAGCTTCCATAGCATAAGAAACTAAAGCTTTTCATGGTTGGCTATATTCTTTCTCTTTTTCTATGAGCATTTTTTTGGCTTTTGGGCATGTTTGTTTCTTGAAGTGGGCGTCTTCTTAAAATCATGATTAGGCAACATGTTCGGAGCATCAAGGACCATGATTTCTATATCATCAGGGGTTGAATGGTCCTAGAGCATGTTGGTACCTGGTACCAACTAAACAACATGCATTTGAATGGATTAGTTAAAGTGTGTATTAACAATAATTAAAACGTACGAAAATTAGGTAATACAAATGCTAATTGCGACACACGCCTTAATCTATGCCCAACTGTACAGGGGGTCTTTAGATACTATAAATAGGCGCAACAACCAAGGCAAATGTACATTGTTATTACAACATTAATTGCACTCGAATACCGAATATTCACTTGAGCGTCAGAGAACCTTTTGCAGGTGCACTCCTGATTGAGAGCCAAAGCTCGAATGTTAGGAGAGAAAGAGGAAGGAAAGCACGACCGAAGGGAAGAAATCAATTGTTCAGCCAATAGCAGTTATGTCTTAGTTCCTCATACAAGAACAATTGACACCCACTGTGGGGCCTGAGAGAGTAAAGGAAGTCACAAAAAAGCAGATTGTATCAACAAGAAACATGGCAAGTGGAGGATGATTGAAGTCGAACAGATGGCCTTGCTCTTACCCTGCAAAGGTAGATGTCCGAGATAAGGCAAAAGAATAAGGAGGAGATACGTGTCCTTCATAAGGAGAACAAAGAGATGAAACAATAGCTAATTAGAGGAAGCTCGACTGAGAAACAACAGCTGAAGGGTACCCAACAAAGGGAGAACTTGGTAGATCCTCGACCATGACTCACCCGTCAGGGAACAAGAGCCAAAACAAAGAGTTGCAACTCAATCAATTCGCCTGCACATTTGACATTGTGGGTGGATTTAGAAGACACCCTTTCACTGATGATATCATGGAGGTCCAACTACCCCCTAACTAGAAGGAACTGAATGTGGATCGGTATGATGGGACCACAAATCCAGACGAGCATATGGATGGCTACACTACTCAGATGAGCCTGTAGAGTCCTAAGTTGGTTCACAAGGCTTCCTCCAAATTCCATCAATTATTTTGAAACCCTAACGTATAAGTTTGGGACACAATTCGCAACCAGTCGACCACATCATCTAACCTCCACTGCACTCATGAACGTACAACAAGAGAAGGGAGAGCCACTTCGGGTGTTCATGTAGAGGTTTAGCAAGGTATTGCTGAACATTTGGAATTTGAGTCTGGAGGTGAGAATGGATCTGGTAACGGTCCTATGGTCGAGACCTTTCACTGATAGTTTGCACAAAGTGTATCACCAGGGGCCAAATGGTCTTAGAGCATGTCAATACTCGATATTAACCGAACAACATGGGTTTGAACATATTGGTTAAAGCATGTATTAATAGTAATTAAACCGTACAAAAATTAGGTAATACAAACGCTAATTGTGACACACGCCTTAATCTAGACCCAACAGTACATGATCCATCATATACTATAAATAGGCGCAACAACCAAGACAAATGTACGTCATTATTACAACACTAATTGCACCCAAATATTGAATACTCGTCCAAACGTTAGGAGAGGAAGAGGAATGAAAACATGACCAAATGGAAGGAATCAATTGTTTAGTCGACAATAATTACTATCTCACATTTTGTTATCAAGTAACCTTTAAGCTCGTTAAGTCAATTTGAGGTTGTTTGTTGAATGAGTTCTTGATATTTTTAGTTAAATCCATATGTTTTTTTTAAGAGAACTCTCTTGTTACATACTTTGAGAAAAAAATATTTAAATTTCAAGGTAGATATATAACCTGCTTATAGAAAAATAATATAATTTCAAGTTTTATAAATAAAAATTAACAACTAAAAAAAATTGTCTGGGTTATGTTTTATGGTACTCGATTGATAAGTAATAAAGTACTAAATTTAGAGTTTAGATCCTCTTACTTAAGCAAGAGTTAGAATTGATAAGAAACAAAATAATTTACAATTTAGTGTAGGGGTTAAAAGTTATATGCATACTATGATATCAGTGTTGAATTCATTGATGCAATAAAATGTTAAATTAAAAAATTTACATTGGAGAAATATTTTATTGAAGTATAAATGAGAGCGAGGAGGGGAGGTAGAGAAGTAAGAGGAGGGGGTGGCACCAACGATTGGAAACTGGAACTCTGAAAATGGATAAAACGAAAGAGAACTGGGCGTCGAACGACATCGTTTTGCAGGTGGGGATGGTCGTGCTCATGCTCCTCTTCTACCTCTTCATGCACAACGTCCCCAAGAAGCTGTGGTCAGAGCTCCGTCTCCGCAACCGCGCCGACATCCAAGCCAAGCGCCACTTCGTCCAGGGGGCCCAGCTCCTGGCCCGAGCCCGTGCATCCAAGTCCAAGGCCCTTGCCAAAGAAGCCCAGGCCCAGGCCCAACGCGCCATCGCCCTCGACCCCCGCGACGCCGCCCCCCACCTCCTCAAAGCCCTCGCCCTCGACTTCCTTGGATTCCGCTCCGCCGCCCTCGATTCCCTCGACGACGCCCTCTCCCCCTTCGCCGCCACCTCCCTCTCCAACTCCGAGCGCGCCGACGCCCTCCTCAAGCGCGCCGAGCTCAGACTCGCCTCCACTCAGCGCGCCCGAGTCGACTCGGCCTTAGCGGATCTTTCCGAGTCCGTCAAACTCAGCCCCAACAACTCCAAGGCCTTCTTCGCCCTGGGAGAGTGCTTCGAGCGGAAGAAGATGAACGACGCCGCCGTTGAGGCCTATCAGCAGGCTCTCGAATTGGAACCCCAATCGCAGGTCGCTCAACAAGCCCTACACAGGTTGGATTCTTCGCCCCAAACCAATTGAGATCTTGAACCGGTTTTCCCGTTATCGTGTTTGAGTTACAGTTTCATCTCTGGGCAACAACACGTTTAGATCCAACTGTGTTTTACCAATTACAATCCACACATGCTAATTCAATGCTGTATATTTACTTTGAGATGAAAATCTTTAGTTCCTTCTATGTGTTTCTGATCAATTTGTTGTCTTTGAAATTGGAAGAGCGCAATTAGGTTTAAGTTTGTGCTTCACTTTCACCTTTGAAGAAGTGGCCCAGTCTGAATTGTTTGATTTTTTTGTTGGGAACCATTGAAATTAGTAGTAATGAACCACGTTGGATAAAATTAGTGTTAGAAGAAGGTGATGCAATACGCAAAAATGAAGACTTTGAAGGGAAAGGTGCTTGTTGGATCAGAAAACAAACAAAATTTAGCAGTGGCTTCTTCAAATGGGCAAAATGAAAGTCATTACAGCTTGCAACCAAAATGAAAATTAAACCCAAAATGATGCACATGCGTCACCGACCATTGATTCATATTTCAAGCTTGCTTTGTCACAAACCTGATTGCTTCCTGAATCTCCACCACCAAAGTCCAATCTTTCCAGTTTTGTGGGTGCCATTGGAGATGTAGCAATATTTTTCATTGATTTTGAAATGTGTTTTTATGTAGATGAGTTTCGAATGTAAGTATTTTTATCTAAATAATGCAGATTTAATATGAGAGAATCTGTATAAAATAACTCTAGTTCATGAAAAAAATATTTAATTTTTTTTGTAGAAATGCTTAGGAAAAATTTTTGCTCAAATAATAGCTCTTAGAATAGTACTACTAGGATATTGGTGTTGTTTTGAAAGATCAATGATGATTGGGGTAGGAAGAGAAGGGAAACTAAAGTTGGGCCAAGATCGGGATAACAGACAAAAGTGAAAGGGGAAGTTTCTCATTGATGATTGTAAGAAATTGTTAAAGAAATAGCATGGGAAATTATTGAAGCAAACTGAACTGGAACAGCAGCGTATTGTTAAAAAAAGTCCTTAAATTTTACAAAATTTGAGGTCTAATGTATATCCGACAAAAATTATCAAAAAGAACGTATATTGTAAACGTGCAATATAAAAATATTTTCTTGCCTCGATATTAACTTGTGTTTTTCTTCCTTATCATTTTTCTTATGGTTTTTCCTTCAAGAAGATGATAGGAAAATCTTGAAAAGAAAAGCTACCAAAATAGATTTTAAAGGAAGCCTAAAAGAAAGGTACGAGAAAGACTCCATAGGAGTGTTTGATTTTGGAGTGACCTGCATTGAAAATGTCCTGTCCCCATCACAAGAATCTCTCAAAGGACTTTTGAATATCTTGAAGGTTAATATGAAGTCACGCTTTTGTTATCTTGTAGGCAAACATGAAAATGTGAATGATTAATTAGAAGTCTTGAAACGTGAAGACAAGTCAAACCAAATATGTTGGATTTGAAAGATGCAAGGAGGTCTGTAGGCATAGCAAATATAAGATTACCTAATGTATATTATAAGTGAGCAATGATTTTTTTTTCAAAAATTGGAAAGACTAAGTTATGTCATAGGTGTATGTATTACAAGATATCAATGACAATTACAGAAAAGATAAAAAAAAGCTTGGGTGATTCTGCAGGAAGCAATGAAGTAGAGAAGAACGGAGAAGAACAAATAAGAATAAAGAAGAATAGATAAGAACAAAGAAGAAAGGAGAGGAAACGATGAAAAGAAAGCTAAAATATGTTATATTATTAAAATAAAAGAGTAAAGTTGCCTTATATACATGGGGTGCAAAAAAAAGAAAAGACTAACTGGACCTATGAATAAAAACATATTACATATAAGCCTAACAGAAAATAAAACAATATTTAATATTTTATTAGTATGTAGGTGAAACTTTGAAGTCTCCAAATCCATGGTGTTTGATAGAAGGTTGGTGTTGATGTGTGTGTGGGTGAGTTTTGGATAGAATGATGTGTAATCCACTCTTTGTTTGAATCTAAAACAGTTTGGAATCAAAACCTTTTTGAAAAAAATTGTTTTATGAAGAAGTGGAAAAACAACATGTTGTTTTGTCGTTTCAATCGGTTGTTTATCATTTAGAGGTTTTTGAAAAGGGTTTGAAGTTGTTTGACTTGGTTGATTTTGTTGTCAAACCAATTCAATCGGTTGTTTCGAGGATTCAACCGATTGATTGTTGAAAACCCATAACAAAATTTTTGTTATGTTTGCAAATCAGCTTTAAATGTTTTCTAACTAAATAGGCTCCTGCATTAAATGCTTTTAATACCTTTTAGAGTATTTAAAGAGGTTGATATACTCTCAAGTTTGATAACAGTTTGAGACATTTTGTGAAAGTGTGAAAACAAATTTGAGTTTTCAAGATTTGCATTCAAGCTTTTGGGTTTTCTCAAAGAAGTGAAAAGGATTGCTGTAATCTTTTGATTTGATCTTCATCAGGTGTAATCCTTTCTGAATCTATTGTATTTTCTGAATACTGGTGTGTAAGTGCAGAATCAGAGGTTGTTTTGATTTCTGTGGTGTTTGTGTGCCAAAGGAAGTATGTGTCTTGAGGTGTTCAAGGTCATTTCTTTGGTGGTGTGTTTGTAATCTGGATTTTGATTGCATAGTAGATACCCAGTGGTTTCTGGGGACTGGATGTAGCTCTTGGGATAAGAGCGAACCAATATAAATTGCTTGTGTGCTTTTCTCTTACCTTTAACTCATTTAATTTATGTTTTTAAGTTGTTTTCAATTCTGCTGATATAAACAACCGGTTGAATCGCAAAAAGAATTAGTTAATTTTCTGTTAATCAACTTAAATAGTTTTAATTGATTGCTTTCTGAAATTCTATATCTGTGATTCTGCTTTGAACTTCATTATACCTTCAAAGTTTGCGAAAATCTTTCATAAACAATTCACCCCCCTCTTGTTTAAGGCCATATATTCTAACACTCGTCACCCCCACCCGGTCGAGGCCACTCCTTAAAATTGCGGGGCTGGTTGGTTTAGTAGAGGGGGAACCTCGACCGATCGAAGAAATAGGCTGTCGCCTCTGGCCGAATACAAACTTTGACAAACCTTTCTTTAAACTTTTTGTAAGAGGTGGCAAAGGAGTTGAAGAGAACATACCCCGATCGACCGATTAATGAATGCCACAAAACATGATTGGCCGGATGAGACGTGTAATAACTTACAAAAGAAGAATGAGAGGGGTGAAAACGCAAGACGTCACATAACAGGCGAAAGGCCTGAATGGACGCCCAGGTGTTTGGGTGAAGCTGGGTAGACGCCACATTAAGCGTCTGAAGGATGTCCATTGTGAAGCTGTCAAAGGGGAGAGAGACATGCAAGTCCGAAAAAAGGCAAGAGTACATGTAGAAGAAGGGAGGACTGGTACCTGGTCGCCCCATACAGACACTCTCGGTCGGTAGGCAAGGCTCAACACTAAAGAAACTGGAATGCCCGCCCGCCTTTAAAATCGAGAACCTGTGCAGAAATTTGGAAACAGAAGCCTTGATCAAAAAGGTATATGAGATTCCATAACCTTAGGATTAACCCAGCTAAAACCCGCCCCGAGAAATAGCTTGCTGGGGGAAGTCCGACCGATCAACGACTATAGCCGGATCATCCCCCCTTACAAGGAGTCGGTTGTAGAGGACCCAGAGGACGAAGACAAGGAAGAAGAACACACGAGAAGGGGAGAAAGGGGAGCAAAAGAAGAAGAAGTTGGCCGAGACAGGGAAAACATCACTAACCTTAAAGAAAAGTCGAAAACTGAGAATACAACAGGAGGGCGAGAGAATGCTCGGATCTCAGAGCAAACAACAAAGAGGTAGCACAGTATCTCGACACTCTTTGCTGACTTGCGCGTTGGAGTGCCTTCTGCAGGTACTCTCCCCCTCTCCCCCCCCCCCCCGCCCGCCTGACGCGAATTGACAGAGCAGTCCGGCCCCAATGCGCTCAGCCACGATGAGTGGATCGGACAGAAGCTCGAATGAGAA
>Ga0123342_1008018_pt1 | contig 13573 bp, 12 predicted proteins | sample Turbeawhitnodule_FD_89960 | JGI IMG/M metagenome (GOLD analysis project Ga0123342, IMG submission 89960) | Root nodule microbial communities of legume samples collected from Mexico - Turtle bean Mexico white nodule | ecosystem: Host-associated > Plants > Roots > Nodule | place: Mexico: Nepantla...
TTACCTTATTCATCCCTACATTTTGGGCCAATAGTCAATTTAGTATAGTGGTTTTAAAAAAAACCAATTTGGTCCTTATGTTTTTTAAAATGTATCCAAATTGGTCCTTTCCGTTAAATCTCAGCTTACGATGTCAAGTATTGCTTATGTGGTAGACAGAGGTGCTTATGTGGTAGACCGAGGTGCTTATGTGGCAGAGAAATGTGAGATTGAGAGATATGGCCCACAAATCGAAACTCAACTCCTCATCTTTTCTTTTCTCTCTCCAATCATGATGAGTGGGTGAAAGATCTCGAAATTCAGGAGCCACCTCTTGAGGATGATTTTGGTGATGACAACATTGGAAGCATTACCTTCCCACCTTCTCGTGATGATGGTAGAACGATTGCAAGAAACACATCTCAGTTGATTCGACATCCAGATCCCAATATTTCAAAAGATATAATGAATGCCAATAGTCTGTTCCAGTCCATAAACCCAGCCTCAACTGCAACTCATATATCAGGCATTGGTATAAAAGCTATCCCCTCCCTTTCACACTTCTTCATTCTTCGCTCTGTCATTTTGTCAAGCAATCTTATAGGTCCGCTTTTCTGAGAGAAAAATCTTACCCTTAACATCACTCCCTCTTCAAAGTCAAGCTCAAGAACTCATGAATCAACCCAACCTATACTTTTTCACCTCCAACATTCACAAATCAAACTTGTGCCCATTTGAATAGGGAGACACCAAGGGAAGCGAGTTCAACAAATCAAACTTCCTATTATCGTCCAATTCCAAATCCAAATCCAAATCCTTCCAATAATTCATCGGAAACCTAAACATCTGCTTAGTCGAATCCTCGTCAACAATGAACTCCCTCTCATGAGCACTCACGGCGAGAAGTGGGTCCCACTTCACCAACTCAAGCACCCTCTTGCCATCGCGGACAACCGCAATTTTGAAAAGGTCGGGGTATTTGGAGACCCTGTCGCGAAAATCGTTGGGGATGCCGAAGAGGGTTCTGCAATGGTGGATTTTGCTGAGAGGGAGAAGAGGGTTCTGCAATGGTGGATTTCGATTTCTGTGCCACATCTCTCAATCTCATATCTCTCTACCACATAAACACCTCTCTCTGCCACATAAGCACATCTCTCTGCCACATAAGCAATATTTGACGACGTAAGCTGATATTTAACGGAAAGAACCAATTTAGATATATTTAAAAAAACATAGGGACCAAATTGATTTTTTTAAAAACCACTATACTAAATTGACTATTGACCTGAAATGTAGGGATGAATAAGGTAATTATACCATAATATTATTCAAATGCAATAAAATATTATCTAGGATATCATATAAGTTAAATTAATTTCAATTGTAATTAAAAATCAATTTCAAACATAATCCAAAATCTAAATTAAATTTAATTAAATATCCAAAAACCTATATATATATAATGTTATTTATGCACCTATAATAATTATTGCAATATTCAAATGTTATAGAATATGATAGGATACTTGTATAGGTTGAGGGGCCTAGATAGTACTTACTGGACATACAATTGTTGATGTGTTGGTGATATCCTGATTACTTCAAGTCTCATTCTTCAAATTTTGATGCTCGGTCGATCGGGGGTTTACCCGCAAAAGGTACTCCGACACTTAAGTAAGTATTGTAGTTTAACCGTGTATTTTGGTTAAATGGGAAAAACTTACCGTACTCCTTCACATAGGGCTCTATTTATAGTATTGACTTATGGGCTTTAACCCTGATGGAACATTAGTTATATTAATTGATATGCATAGTGGTTCCTTGATACTAGGAACGTGTATCTTTCAGTTAATAAGTTATTCCTGCATATTTCGGGATGTACATTGACTCATTCAACGCTACTTATAACTGATGTTACTTACTACATTTCCTATGTTCTTTGACTAGGGCGATCGGTCACCGAGACCGGAACTGGTCCATCCGATACCGACTAGTACACTTGCCCCCCAAGCTCGAAGAAACTAATTTCTGAAGAGTCGGAGATGACTGTTGGAGTTCCCGGTTGTTCCAGTCGATGTAGTGCCCCCAACCACCATTGTCCCTCCGATGAATCCAAAGAGGGGTCGTCCGGCTAAGACAGTCCAACAAAATGCAGAGGTAGGGTCATCCTCTCGACAACCTTCTATGCTTAACCCCCTCTTGCAATTGGCGTCGGGGGTACAAATTGTAATATCACCGGAGGACAAAAGCATTCTAGCGGTTGTCCCTACCAATAACCTGATTTCGAAGTTGATTGAGCTGCAGAGTCGGGCACTGGTGGTTGGTCGAACTCTTGAAGAAGTGTCTACTAGCTCTTTGAAAGCAACATTGGAGGCGATGGAAGCATTCTAAGAAAAAATGTGCCAAGATAATGTTGCAGCCAAGAAGGCCCAACAGGCTTTGAAATCCGAGGTAGAGGCGGTAAAGGCCGAGCTTGCCAAGGAAAAGGCTGAAGCTGGAGAAAGAGAGAAAACACTATCCACTGAGATGGAGAAGTGTCACTCCTTCATGCTGTGTATAAGTGAAGATTGCTTTCACCAAGGCCTTCGGCAAACAACCTTTTATCACAGTGTACCTACCGAAGATCCTCGATACGACATGGACCAAGATGTGGTGGATTGGAAGTTGGTGCCAATTGGCGGCAATGCCGATACTAGCATGAAGGAAACCGCAGGTGGGGAGAATGCCATCAACCCTCAGGCTGAGCCAAAACCATCTTTTGAAGAACTTTTTAATCCTTTATAAATAAAATGATATTGGGTCCGGGATGTGGGCATAGAACAATATTTGTCTTTGTACTTATTTTTTTCAATTTACATGTTTTAATGAACAATCAATACCTTTTGATATATTTTGAAAATGCCGACATCTTTGAGCTGAATATGCTTTTATTCATCTAGATGACCGAGTACTTATATAAAAGTATTTTAAATAAAAGTACTTAGTAATGGATGATTGAGTCGAGTACATAGACTAACATAATTCTGTGTGTTAGTAAGCTAAGTAACGTCTCCCAGTCATTATAAAGAAAAGCTGACTGAGTAAGCGGTGGAGTACGATAAAACTTGAACACTTACTTTCTAATTAAAGAAAATATGACTTTAACAAATATGAAATAGAGAGTTCCACTTGATTAACCTTGATAAATGATAATTGTTAGTTTATTTTATTCCAGTCACACTAGGCGATATTTATGTGGTTTGAATCACACTCAATGATAATTACTAGATCTGATCAGCATTGGTCGTGTACGGCGATAGCTTATCCATATTTATTCTTGATAACATAACTTTAAATAATAAAATGTACGGGTCGAGGTCGAGCTCTTGGTAAATGCAATTGGAGATATGACTCCTTAATTATATGCCGACCACTATGGGTAGTGGTTATCTAGGTCGGTTGAGGAGTTAACCTCAATGAAATCGATTGGAGTTAAAACTCCTGCTATTTCTGATTGGTCGGTGCGATAATCATGTAATAATAAAAGATAATTTTAAAGTGTCTCGTTAAAACCCTCTCGGTCGAAAACCCTCCTTAGGGATAAAACAACAGAGGGAGGAAAGAGTACATTATTTTATTGAATTTTTATCAACTATAATAAAATTTGAGATGCGTGGCATTCCATGTTATCAGTACATTTATTCCTGATAAAAATCCTAAATAATAAGCACCACCATTCGTTGTGTTTGCAATGCGAAATGGTATTTCCTAATTGCTTGAGAACTTACCATTGTTTTTCCAAGCATCACTGCGCATTCGCCATACCAAGTCTCCCTTTTGGAAGTTTCTTGGCTTCACCTTCAAATTATACCTTCTTGTCACCCACACTTTGCATGCTTCTTCTCTTATTCTGCTCTTATTTCTGAGTTCGTTGATAAGGTCAAGGTCGACCAACAAAATTTCTTTATTCAAATCCAAATCCAGTGTTTGTCGTCGTAGAGAGGGCTCTCCTACTTCATAGAAAATCTTAGCTTTCGTCCCATAGGTCAAACTATATGGGGTTTCCTGCGTAGTGGACTGTGGCGTACATCGGTAAGCCCATAAGACTTCGATAAGCTCCTTGGTCCACTTACCTTTGGCTAGGTCGAGGATCTTTTTCAATTCATTAAGAATAACTTTGTTGGTGATCTCAGCTTAACCGTTGGTCTCCGGATGTTCATTGAGCTTGTGATGTGTTTGATATCAAGATTTTCTTAAAACTTTGCCAATCCTCGGCTGGTGAATTGTCGACCGTTATCAGTGATGATGACATGCGGTATCTCGAAATGGCACACATTGTTTTTCCAAACAAAATTTTGGACATTTCGTGCAATGATGACTGCCAAGGATTCGACCTCTATCCACTTAGTAAAATAAACTACGCCTACCAACATAAATTAACATTGTCCTTTACCTAGAGTAAAGGGTTTGATGATATCCATCCCCCACTTCACAAATGGCCACGGGGAGACAATGTAATGAAGATTCTCAGGTTTTCGGTGAGATAAACTACCATACTCCTGGCACTTAACACATTTTTGCACAAATTTTGTACAATCACCCTGTACGGTCGACCAATAATAGCCTGCCTGTAGTACTTTGGCTGCCATTGTCCCATAGTACAATCCTGAATGAGTACCACATACCCCCTCATGTATCTCCCGTGTGACATAAGTGGCTTGCTCGGGGTGATACATTTTAAGAGTGGATAAGTATAACCTCGCCGATAAATATCTTGATCTATCAGTAGAAACCGGACGACCTTCTGCCGCATTACTTTTTCTGAATGCACCCCACAGTTCTTATCTATTAAAAATTGTTTGATGGGTGTCATCCAGTTCGGCTGTACATCAATCGTCATACACTCTCCTGAGTTAACATTGGGATTACTCAAGGTCACATAAATGACCGACCGATGAAGTCCTCTCTTATTAGCAGTTTCTAGGCGAGAAAGCATATCGACGAGAAAGTTGGATTGTTACCTCAGTAAATTTTACAATCAGACCCTGAACAAAGTGATAATATTGTAGCATTAACGTCTCTTTGACTTCAAATTCATTTTTAAGTTGTCCGATCACTAATTGAGAGTCACTTTTACATATGAGCTTTTTCACTTCCAAATCAAGGGCGAGGTTAAGACCGACTATGATAGCTTCATACTCAGCCCGGTTATTCGACGTCTTAAACTCAAACTTCAAAGCTTATTCAATGAGAACACCACCTGGTCCTTCGAGTACCACCCTCGCACCGCATGATCTGTTGTTAGAGAAACCATCAACATGCAGAGTCCATTGGGAGTCCTCCTCCTCAGTCGGCCGAGGACTGAGCTCAACTATAAAATCAGCTAAAGCTTGTGATTTAATTCCCCCCAAGGGTAATTTTGATTTTCGATAACTCCACCGCCCATCCTATCATTTGTTTGGCCAAGTCTGCCTTTGCCAGTATCTTCATAATGGGGTAGTCGGTTCTCACTATAATGCAATGATTCTGAAAATACATGTGCATTCATTGTGCGGTTTTTAACCACATGGTCGTGGGTTCGATCCCTACAATTAGTGCCAAGGCAAAGGCGACTTTCTCAATCATTTGGTACTGGACCTCGACACCGTGAAACACTCAACTAATGAAATAGACTGATTGTTCTTCTGTCTCCACCTCTTGAACCAATATCGCACTAATTGCATACTCTGACACAACGAGATAAAAAATTATAGATTCCTTGGCGTTCAGCCTTTGAATGACCGGAGGAGACGTCAAGAAGGCTTTTAATTAGAGGAATATTCCATCACATTCGTCCATCCATCGGAACTTCTATGCTTTTTGTAACAGTTGTACAATAGGCTTAGTTTGTTCTGCAAGTTTTGGCATGAATCTGGAAAGTGTCGTAAGCCGTCTGATCAACCTTTGAATTTCCTTGATATTCTCAGGGCTCCGCATCTCGGTGATCGCCTTACATTTTTCAGGGTTGGCTTCTATGCCACAATGAGTGAGCATAAAACCTAATAACTTCCCTCCTTTTACCCCAAACGCACACTTGTCGGGATTAAGTCTCATGCCATGGTTGCGTAGGGCTTGGAATACTTCTTGTAGGTCTTTGATGTGTTGTTGGCAAGAGTCAGATTTGACAACAATGTCATTTACATAAACTTCAATAGTGTGACCAAGCATGTTTTTGAAGATGTAATCCATCAGTCGTTGATAGGTGGCCCCGACATTGTTTAGGCTAAGTGGCATGACTTCGTAATAAAAATTATTACAATCAATCATGAAAGCTATCTTTTCTTTGTCTCTCGGATGCATCTGAATTTGATTATATCTTGAGTATGTATCTAAAAAACTCAGGATCGTGTGGCCTGCTGCTCCGTCGACTAGCAAATCAATGCTCGACAGAGGATAAGAATCCTTAGGACATGCCTTATTAAGATCAGTGTAATATGTTTCCATCCTCCACTTTCCATTTGATTTCTTGACCATGACCACATTGGCCAACCATGTTGTATAATGTGCTCTTCTGATAAAATCAGCTCTCTCTAACTTCTCAGCTTCTTATCGTGCAACAACACGTTTTTCCTCACCCATCGTTTCATTTGGGCTATTAACATGACCTCTTTATAAATGGAGAGGCGATGTGAAATGATATTTATGCTCACCCCGGGCATATCAGCAGCTGTCCACGTGAACAAGTCAATATTATCAATCAAAGTTTAACTTACTAGCTTGCTATCGTTCGATTTATGGGATGTTCCAATGTGCGTCTTGTGTTCATCATCTAGAAGGGACAAGGAACGAAGGTCCTCGCTTGGCTCTATACGGGCTTCGTCAAGTCGAGGGTCCAAATCAACAAATGTGACCATATGTTCACTCGTTCTTCTGTCACGGAAACGTCCCTCGGTCAACTGTCCCGTCCTTTGCGAGACCAACCTTGTGGTGATGCTCTATATAGTTGTCTGGTAGGTTCGACCTTTAGACTAGCGACATAACATTCATGAGCAATTTTCTGATCCACATGGACCGTGACGATATCACCGGCCGTTGACGGGAACTTCATAGCTAGGTGAAGGGTGGACATTATCGCCTTTAAACGATAAATGAATGACCGTCCGAGCAGTATGTTATAGGAGGTATTTGCATTAACCAACAAATACCTAATTTTATAGTTTTACTGAGACACCCCTCTTTCCCAAATGTAGTGTATAAGTCGATAAATCCTCTAGTATCTACCCGTTTGCTTGAGAATCCAACAATCTGTTCATCATAAGGCTGAATTTCTGTTTCTAGAATCCTCATTTTCTTAAAGGTCTTGAAATAAAGGATATCCACCCAGCTGCCTTGATCCACCAGGACCTTGGTAATTGTAAACTTGTCTATTTCCATAGTAATCACCATGGGATGTGATGGGTCTATTACGGTGAAGTCATCATCAATAAAAGTAATATGGGACATCCTCGATCGATTTCAGGAGGATGTGGAATGAGCCGATTGGATGGCCCGAAGATGCTTCTTTCTAGCCGAATTAAAACATCCACCTCCTGCAAAACCTCCATCTATTGTATTGACTTCTCGTCCGAGAATGTCGAGTGACGCCGGTCCAACAATAGTATTGATAACGTCTTGGACCCTACGCCTGGTCTGGTTGTTCCTCTCAGGACTTTCACTTCATGGTCGATTCCTTCTTACTGGCCTTTCACTTAGTCTCTGCCGCATCAGACATTGGTTGTCATCACATCAACGTGAGTCCCCTCATCTTGGTCGATCACATTATTCTTTCTATCCTTTAGGTGGATACTAATCCCTCTATGGAGATCGGTATGTGTCGCTGTCGGTCTTAATGAATTTGTGGAAGTGACAAGCTTGAATAAGTTCTTCTATCTTGTCTTTCAATGCTTGACAACCTTCGGTTGTATGGCCATAGTTGCGGTGATACTACCAGTGTTTAGATGTACCCGCATTACATGGAGTCTGTGATTGCTTCAAGGTCGGGATAAGTCAGCTTGCAATGCCTCATCCAAAACTCATTCCCTTGGAACTGTGAGTGGCATGTAACTAAGAAACTGGGGTCCCCGATTTTCTCTGAAACGATCGGATCGACCTGATACAGGTCGATTAACTTTGTATTTGTCTTTTTCTTTCCCCTTATCGACACCTTCAGATTGATGACTCCTATGATAATCAATGTGTTCTTCTATTTGCATGATTTTGGTTGCACGGTTCCTCATATGTGTCTTGAAGACATTTAGGTGTTCGTCCAGGTCGGTGAAACCATCATAGAGTTTGATAGTTAATCCTTTCCACTTTCGATTATCTCGTTTGTGAATGGATGTCGTCTCAGGTCCTTCTCGTCGTTCGGGAGAGGAGTGTTTATGAAACTTTGGTGAGTTTGATGGGTTTGTGGTGTTGTTCGGGATTTCTCTTCTCGTTCACGCCCATCAAGACGGTGTTGTAGGTTTTTATTTTGCTCCTTCAAAAGGGACATCTCTCCTCATGCCGACACCAATCCTTTTCATTCTGTAACTAATAAGCGATGCCTTTTTGTCGTAACTCCTCCATTTGTGCCTAGAGGGTCTGGATCATAGCTATTTGCTCATCCGCCATATGGTTGTTGTTATCATATTCCTTATTGACACCATTGTTTCCGATTGTGACGTGCTGTTGAAAATCGAATACTATCTTGGCCCCACGGTGGACTCCAATTGTACCTGTATAGGTCGATAGACCCAGATAGTACCTGTGACTGGACGTATAATTGTTGTCATGTCGGTGATCTCTTGATTACTTCAAGTCTCCTTCTTCAAATGTTGATGCTTGGTCGGTCGGGAGTTTACCTGCAAAAGGTACTCTGACGCTCAAGTAAGTATTCTGGTTTAAAAGTGTATTCTGGTTAAATGAGAAAAATGTATCTTACTCATTCCCAAAGGGCTCTATTTGTAGTATTGACTTATGGGCCTTGACCCTGATGGGTCGAACATTAATTATTAACTTATATGCGTAGTGGTTCCTTGATAATAGGAACGTGTATCTTTCAGTTAATCAGTTATTCTCGCATATTTCGGGATGTACATTGTCTCATTCAATGCTACTTGTAACTGTTGTTACTTACTACATTTCCTATGTTCTTTGACTCGGGTGGTTGTCACCGAGATCGGAACTGGTCCGTCCAATACCGATCGATACATATAGTATATCATCATAAAACATAATTGAAAATCAATTTTAAACATTATCCAAAGTAACATTTATGTTTTTGTATGTACTTACATACATAAATGGCATGCGAAACATGTCCTAGTGGAGTCATTTGTGTATAAACAACCACCCATATCAGAAACCAATAATGCTTGATTAATATTTATCCAAACCAATGATATTTTGTTTCACTTTAAAATGACACTTCCCTCCTCTCATTCTTATTTGATCTCAAAACTTTGTTTCTTATTACCCTTTCTTAAAAATAATTGCTTTTTAATTTTTTAAGAAAACATGTTGAAATCTTAACATAATCCATATGTTATGTCATAGTTATAGGGAACACATATATAAATTGTATGAAGTAAAGTTGTCTAGAATAATGACTTTTTACTTCTAATTTGATTAGGAGTTCTTTTTAGAATGTATAGATGAATTTTAATGTATTTTGCTTTTCAACCATTAACTTGTATAATTTTATTAAAATTATTACATTAGTAGAAAATGAAAATGATACGTAACTAAGAAGGTATTTATTCTTAAGGGGTTGTAGGAAAAATTCCTCATGCTTTTGAAAATGAAAATGACATGTAACTAAAAATGTATTTATTATTAAGGGTGTTATATTGATGCTTTGAATATCAATTGTACTAAATGTAGATTTACACCTAGAAGTAGAATAGAACAAACAAGAACTTCAGTATTGTGATAACTACAAACACGGTATCAATGGAAATGGAAATGAAAAATATGTCTTTTTGCTTTAGTCTTTTGTTTCCTGGTATCATAATTTCTATAGCATGATTTTATAGACATGTTTTCCTAAAAGATAATTAAATCCAAACATGTTCAATATCTTTTTTGATCTTCCATTTAAAGTAATGGAATATAGAATCCTACATTATAATGTGAAGTTACACTATTTTTCTACTTAGACGAGGGATTGTGTTCCCGTATGCCAATATAGTCCCACATCGCTCAGGAGTCGCAAGGGCAGTTTATATACTCCTCCCTCAACCCACCGACGTGCATTTTCAGGAGAAAACCGTAACGGAGCACCGACCTCCAAAGTGAACAATACCTTGAATGCGGTGATTGATCTTAGCGATGCTGCCCAACAGACTTGAGGTCGGAACATTGACACCCACTGTGGGGCCAAAACGGCTCCTTAGTTAGGGGGAATCCACTTCCCTTAGACCTCGACTGGGGGGCTTGTTCCCGTATGCCAATATAGTCCCACATCGTTTAGGAATCGAGGCTAATGATAGTTTATATACTCCCTCTTCCCTCAACCCACCGAGACACCTTTTCGGGACAAAACCGTGACGGAGCACCGCTGCCCAACGAACTTGAGAATCAAAACAGATTAAGAAAGAATAATCAATCTCACTCGCTAAACTAATAATCGATAAATGTCAAATTAATGTTTTGTTTGAATTGAGAAATGAAATTGAAGGATAAAAATAATATATATTTAAGGAGAAAAAGAGTTGAAAGTGTAGGTTTTTTTATTAAGAAAAAGAAATTGAAAAATAAAGACAAATGAAGAAAAACAATTGTATGAAAATTTGTAAGGTATGTGATGCGTCTGATAAATTAATAAAATTTAATTGATGAAATAGTAAGTTACAAATTTTTTCTTATGGTTAAATTATTTTAAAATAAAACATGACCACTTATTTATTCCCCTTACAATCCATGAACTCAATAGAAAAAAAATCACGAACTATCTTATATTACATATACATGCAAAATTGTTGAAAATAAACATTAAACATAGAATGAATGATGATAAGTTATTTATACTCACTAACGGTATTTAGTTAAAACATTATTCTAGAACACTCCATGAAGTTGACTAGAAAAAAATTTACAAATTAACACTGTCAATACGTCTAAAAATGTAAACTAAATTTCAGAAAACTAAAATTAAAACTAAAATTAAATTATTGTCGTTAATATTATTATTGATTTATAAATTTATTTTGATTTTCATTATTTTTTAATTTTATTATTATTGTATATTTTTATTATTATAATTATTATGTATGATTTTATTATTATTCATATTGTTATTTTGTAAATTTATTTTATGTATTACTATTTTAATATGTTAAGATTTTATTAATATTAATATTGTTAGTATTTTATAAATTTATTTTACTATTTTTTAAATGGTATTATTTTATAATTTTACTAATAATGTTAATAATAATATGATTATTTTTAATTATAATAATAATTTTAATATTTTTGTTAACATTTAATTTTAATACTATTCAATTATTATTTTTTAATTTTTATTTTATTATCATTATTTTTAATTTAATTTAATTATATTATATTTTATATATTGTAATCAATTATCGATTACGTTATATGTATACAATAGTCGGTTACTTATTTTATTTATATATATAATGTAATCCATTATTATTTTTTTCTTTCTTTCTTGTTTGTCAAAGCCTTTTGTATTCACAATAAAAAAAGAAGAAGATAGAAGGTGATTTCGTTTTCTCTTGGTTAGTTACTTGTCTTTTTACTTCTTTCTTTCTATCAAAGAAAGTTCATATCTCTTCTTCCCACATTTTTTCGTTCTCATTTTCTCGTAAATATCTAAGTGAAAATATTCCCCAATATAAACATATTATAAGTGTTTTATCTTCTACTCATACTTACTATATTTTAGGCACGAAATGAATCTGTACACAAAATATCCAAATAAGTAATATAAAATTTGTATATACATGGAAATTTGCAATAAGAGTGTACTCTTCAAATTAAATTGGCAGATTACATAATGAAAATCGGCTAAAAGCATTATTATTTTATTTGAAAAAAATACTTTTATTCATATTTTTGATATCCTTGTGTTATTTGATAGCATTTACCTACTTTCTTTTCCCATGGTATCCTACCTCATTTGGCGGAATAAATATTTTGCTATGAATGGTTTAACAATGACGGAAATTGGAAAAATGAAAGTTTTATTCATGGGGGAATAAATATTTAATGGAAAATCCAGAGTCATGAATAAAGGAAAAATCAGCAGCTATGGTGTTATGAACAATGAGACAAATATTTAACATGCCAGTGTAATAAGATAATTTTGTTCTTATGTAGAGATAATAAAGTAAAAAAATGCAAGACGGAATTCATAAAAAACTCAACTAGGGGAGGATCTTAGTTCTTAAGGAATTATTATTTGATTTAAGTCAAACTAAATAATCTTCCCAAGCTAAATTCAAATAAAACAATTATTAGTTTAGTTATAAGGGTATCCTCGAGGCCAAATACACCTACCCTATATAAAACCGTGTACATATGAGATATATTTTTATTATTATATATGCACATCTTTCTAATCTCCTCCATCGTTTCTTAGTTGGAAATGAAATGAATTCTATTCAAAACCAATCATTTGTTTGTATTTTTAGATTTGTTTTTAAATATGTATATGAAAGAAAAGTTTGTATGGTTTGGAAAATATAATGTAGATGAAATTTGGAAGTTATGTACAAGGAATATTTTAGAAGTATAACCTTAATCATTGTTATTTTAAGAGATATAAATCTTAGTTATATAATATTTTTTTTACTTACTATGTTACTATCAGGTTTAAATATATGTAAAATTAACCAACTAAAAATGTAATTATAAAAGAATTTGACATCACTTGATTTCAATAAAGAATATTTGTGTCTACATGTATTAAGTAATGAATTTTATGTTATCTCAAGTACATTAATTCAACTATTTTTTGGAAAGATTTAACATTAAAGATAACAAACTAGCTTGTTAGAATTAGTGGCCTAAATAAGACGGGGTGAATTGTTTTTATAAGATTTTCGCAAGGTTTGAAAGTAAAGTGAAAAGTTTTGAAAAATCAAAAAATTGATTTTATGTTCAAATAAATAAAAAATATGTTTTAAGGTTATTTCCAGAAATCAACAAGTTGTTTTCACAAAACAACCGTTTGTTTATACCAGTAGAATTTAAAACAAAGTTAAAACAGTTTATGAGAGTAAAGATAGAGAGAATCATACAAAAGGCTTATACTAGTTCACTCTTGTTAGAATGTATGACTTTAAACTAGAAGGGGGTGAATGGTTTAAAGAGGGATTTCGAAAACTTTTAAGTCAAGAATGAAATTATCTCAAGAAACAATTGATAAGAAATCCAGTTTGCCAAAACAATAAGCAAAAACAAAAGCACCAGAAAAACAATCGGTTGTTTCGTAGAAACAATCGGTTGTTTATACCAGAATACAAAATATCAAAACTGAATTTAAAGAGTTAAGGATAGAGAGAATGCACACAGATGTTTATACTGGTTCACTCTAAACCCAGAGCTACATCCAGTCTTCTCAGAAACCACTGAGGAATTCCACTAA
>Ga0123342_1008019_pt1 | contig 13573 bp, 7 predicted proteins | sample Turbeawhitnodule_FD_89960 | JGI IMG/M metagenome (GOLD analysis project Ga0123342, IMG submission 89960) | Root nodule microbial communities of legume samples collected from Mexico - Turtle bean Mexico white nodule | ecosystem: Host-associated > Plants > Roots > Nodule | place: Mexico: Nepantla...
AATTTTGAAAAATACAAATTATAATACATAAAAAACATACAAATTCGAAATATAATAAATACTAAATAATATAAAATTTAAAATACACAATAAATTATAATAAATAAAACAAAATCCAAAAAAATTTAAAAAATTTAAAAACCAACCTTGTGGGTGAATGTTGTTGGTGAAGAGTGGAAAGGGAGAAAGAGGAACAGCGGCGGCGACGGAAGCAGTGGCGGAGCGGGGAGCCAATGGAATAGTACCTTCGATCAAATGCAGCAATGAACGAGAAAGAAACTATGAAACTGTTGAGGCGCATAAAATTTTTAGGGTAAAAAGAATTTACAAATGTGGCTAAACGTAAAAATCGCATTTGTAAATCAAGCTTTTTGATTTACAAATGCGGCTATTTGAAATTAATTTCAAAAATGTCACCGCATTTTTTACGAATGCGTTTAAATGCTGAGCCGCATTAAATAAGTAGCGCTATTTTATAATTTTTGTGCTGTGTATCTTAATTAAGAATAAAGACTAAAAAAATAACTAAAAAATGTTAGGAATTTGAAGTGACTAAAAATATGTGTAACCTGTATCCTATTATTTATTTTTTCATGTTATTATGTTTTTAAAAAGTATAAATAAACCTATGATTTAACTTTTAAAATCGTCATTCATAATCAGACTTTACCAATTTTAATAATTTATTCAAAATTAGCTCTAATCTATATATTTTTAAAGAAATTACACTATATCATTTTAGAAGTTGAAAAAAAATACCATGTGGGGATTTTCACTATGTAAGTAATGTGGGGTGAGTCATGTGTGTCGGTCCGCGGCCTCCTACTAAAAAATGCGAGGCGGACTCACTATGTTACTCTATTGAGGTCCACTCCGCATAATTTGTTGTTCACGTTGTAAAGTGAGACGGATAGCCCGCTAGCCCACATAAATAAAAAATAATTATTTTATTTTTTCTAAAAAAAATCATATCTCACTCACATTATTATTGTAGTGTGACATTTATTTATTTTATTTAAAAAAAAAATAATATAAAAAAATATGTTTTATTTTAATCATCTAAAGAAGTTAATATTAAAAAAAGAGTGAATTTAGTTTGAAGTAAAATTTTACATTTAAAATTTGTTAATAAAAAATAATATAAGAAGAAATTTCATTCAAACATTTTGTAGCAAAACTTTGATAAGATACTCTTATACATTTATATACATATAGAAAGAAAATATATGCAAAACAAAACTTTAATTATTTTTAATCAAACCTTCTAACAACCATCATACTAGGATATATTTATAGTTTTTGTTTTAATTGAATGAATTAAAATAAGGATGCAATTTTAATTTTTCAACAACAGAAATAAATTTTAATTTTAAAAAAATATATTTTTCTTATGTAGACTGACCCGCAGTTACCTCTTACGCAGGACGGGCCAGTGAAATGAGCCCAAACTTCTTCTGCGGGATGTGCCAACCCGACCCACATTTTGCAGGCTAAATGCGGGACGGGCCAGCTCGCATATCCACCCCTAATTTTCATAGTACCTCTTTTGATTTTCCAACTACTACGTTTTTTTCTTATAGAAGATATCCTTTGCTAGAATTTTCTTCCTCTACACTCATAATTTCTAGCTGCACCTCCATAAATTTTAAAATAACCATTCTATCTCTCATAAGAGTGACTTTCGATTATTGGTTTTAAAAATATTTCAAAACAAATTTTTAAAAATTGTTAGGCTTAGTTTTGTGTTGAAATTTAAATATTTTAAGGTTGAAAATCTTCACACACTTTTATTCATATTGACCATCTTTAAATACAGGAAATCTTTTATTCATATTGATCATCTCTAAATACAGAAAAAAAATATAGTTAAAAAATGATAATAATTCCACCTATTAATTTGAAAATAAATAAATAAATAAAACTATGTATAAATTTAATAAATTTCCACAACTATTATAGTTAAAACTCATAATAATAGAATCTTAATAATTTTCCATGTATGAAGAAATGATTATTGAAAGAAATTGTATTAAGGTTTAAGTCTAATTTATGATTTGGTTACAATGAATCCAGTATTCGAGGAATAATTATGTGTTATTTAGAAATTAAATTGCAGTGTTATTATCATGACTAAGTAGGTATTGGTAGGCATAGTGCATCGTAGGAACTTAAATATTTTAGGGTAGAAATGTTCACACTTTTATTCATATTGACAATTTTTAAATAAAGGAAAAAAGCATAACTAAAAATGATAATAATTCTATCCATTAATAAGAAAATAAATAAAAATAAAATTAGCTATAAATTTCATATGAGAAAAGAATGATTTTATTTTATTTTTCGTAAATAAATATTGAAAAGAACAAGCTTCTTTCCATGAGCACACGCCTCAAGGTTCTAGGTTCTTTGTAACAGATCCTACAATATTATAAAGAGATTGAATAAATTTTAATTTTTGTAACTCAATAAATTCTCATTGTAGGTAGTTGAAAGGTTTGGGTGTCTCAGTTTGCACTCTAAACTTTATTGATTTGCATACTCGTTTTCTTAATGCTAATTGATTTCAAATAATAAAATTTCCAACCTAGGTTTCCAAAAAAAAGGAATACATAATTGCATTTCTTGGAGTATATAAGTAGCAATTAACTTCTTCATGTCCTCATCCAACAAAGTATACATTATTATGCCTTTTTCTCTATTTAAAAATAAATTTATTTTTCAACTTGGTCTTGGCACATTTTTAATAAGACCTGATAAGATCTCATGCCACACAACCACAAATTATAGCCAAGTGTGAAAACATTCAACTTTCTCCTTTTTTTCATAGGTTGCGTTTAAAACCTTCTCTAATGTTTTCCAACTGGAAAATAAGTTGCATTATTTTGATTTTTAAAATTAGATGAAAAGTTTCTGCATTGGTATAATTAAGCAAGAAAGAATTCTACAACTCTTTGAATTTTGGTGAAGTGTACAATTTTTCCTGTCATAACCTTGGTGACCAAACTTGAAAATAGTACTTGGTGCGTGTCTCTGTCACTTTTGCTTCTTTTTTTTTATATATTTTCAGCCAGTAATTTATTCTGGTGTCAAAATTTAGAAATCTTGAACTAAAAATATTCCAAAGGACCAATCAGCCATAACTTAACAAAAAAAAATTACAATTCAATGTAGACTCCCTTTGATTTATTATAGCTTTTCAGTTTGTACAATGTGTTAATCACACATTCATCAAATAGAAGAAATGGAAGAAAAATAAACAAATCACATAAAAAAAAACAAAGAATAAAAATTTTAATCTTTTACCTTCATCATTTCATTCCTTTCTCTATTAAAGTCTTCTTCTTGTTTTATTCTCTGTTTCAGAAATCAGTGACCTAACCTTCCCCATAAATATGAGGTTTTTCTCTAAAACCTAAAATTTCCTATGAGAATTCAATAATTAAGGAAAATAAAAACTAGTAAAAACAGAAAAGAAACATAAAAAATAAAATCCAAAATATAACAAGTAAACCCTCCAGAAATTTCATCACACTTGTTTTCCTTTTTTTATTCTTTTATTTTCCATCTTCTAGAAATGAGGGTTGAATGGCTAATCAAATACAAATGGAAGAAAAATAAACTAATCGCACCAAAAACAAAAAAAAATAAAACTTTAATCTTCTATCTCTATCATTTCAATCCTTTCTCTCTTAAAGTCTTCCGCTGCTGAAACTGTTTTGCTTCTTGTTTTATCCTATACCTCAGAAATCAGTGGGCTAACCTTTCCCAAAAAAGATGAAGTTTTTCTCCTCAGATAAACTATAATGTATAGTCACCTCCTTTTGTTTCGCACTCATTTTTCTTATTCGGTTCTTTCTCGTTTCTTGTACCTGGAGGAATGATATGAAATGTTGAGCATTTAAATATTGGAAAATTGGCTCCAAACTTCATATTTCAAATTTCATTGTGTACATATATGTTACAGACTTGTCTTCTTTGACACAATTAAGGTCCTGCAACATTGACTAAAGAACGACATTAAAGAAAAAAAATATCAAGTATATATCTCAGTTTCGATAAGACTTGTAGCAGAAGATGATTGGTTCATTTTTCAGGCGTACAAAAATAAGGCAAAGATGAGAGACTAATGCAAAGAGTCAGAAAGACAAAAGTGGTTGAGATGCAGAGGAGAAGGAAAGGTAAATATGCAGTCGGATACATGGACAATTTTTTTATGCACCACGTGTCGTGCATATAGAGAGCCACAATAATGTGTCATGAGTGTCACGTGTAAACAAATCTCTTTATGGTAAAATAATATTTTTGATTTTTTTTTCCAAATTTTATGGTGGTGACACGTGTCCAAAGTTACCCTATGAGTGGATTCCATTTGTATTATCTATAGATATGTATAAGAATGAGCTTATTAGTACAAGCTTTTTGGGATATATATGATCACTTCTAGAATAAGCTTATGTCAAAAGAAGTTATCTTTCTTTTTTTTTTCTTCCTCTCAAAGAGTCCAGTGGAGAACGAAGGTGCAACAACAACAACGCAATGACAACATGACAAAAATAGTGATGATAGCATGAACAACATGATGCAATAAGGGAGGGTTATTTTTGTCTTCTTAGTAGTATGCGGTGCATTTATTAATAATGGGGTGCAGGAAGAAATTGTCAATTTGTTCTGCTATACCTTGTGACAAAAATATATAATAGATTGGACTACCACATTACTTGGCTGGTAATTTCTTCTTGGATCTCCATAGAAGAAGTGAAATTACAATTTTACCCTATTTTTCATCCTTTTCATTGAGCGTCACACCACCACATCCATCCTCACCTCCAATTTCCACTGTTAAAGCAACTTCCCACCTCCATCGCCACCGGTCATAGTAGTCCCCATTTCCAACGTTACCGTCACAACACCTCCCATGTCTAGCACTACTGACGCAGTAGCCCCTTATCTTTACCATTTAAGAAAAAAAATATATATTTCGAATTCTAGAGTTTAAACTACAAAAATTGTTTCCAAATTGTAGAATTCATAATACATTATTCTTAATTGTACATTTCTGAATGAAATTTTTGTATTTTGAATTCTAGAATACAATTGTAGAATTCAAAAATTCAAAATTATAAATTTTAAAATGGACAATTTTGATATTTTTGAAAATATGAAATACGAGAAAAAACTATGGAGGTGTAGGAAGAATTTGCCTACTCTACTCTGATGTTTAGTTGTAAAACCCAACTCTTTGTTCATATCTTAAAACATAATTACCTTTATGAATATACAAAATTAATTATTTCCACATTGATTAAGAAAATTAGTTTATTTTATGTGATATTTTTACTTTCACAAAAGTACTTTTCCCAAATCACTCAATTATATTTATTCATAATTATGTTTAAGTTTGAATATAACGGTATAGTTGAAATAATAGTATCAATCAAAATTTGAAGAATTGAATTTTTTTATATTTAACTAAACTATAAGTTGTTTCTTATATTTTGATATACAGGGAATTTTCCAGGAATACTCTTTTTCTCTTCTTTTTTAAAAGTACTTTTGAAAATATGAAAATTTAAGAGTTTTCGGAAAAAATGATATAATGCGAAGGAGTGACTGTGAGGGTAATAAGAGTGTTTAGGAAAAATAGGAAAAAGTAAGGACAATATAACATTTTAAATAAAAGAAAAGAGGGCAGTGTGCATTGTAAAACGGGAACTGTAAATAGTAGGAGCCGACACATTAATGCAACTTTGTACTCTAATAGACGGGTTTGAAGAATACTTAGGTGTATCAAAAGAATAAGGCAATTTCTTCCTGAACCTCTATATTTTCTTCCTCCACCCCTACATTCTTAAAAAATACCAAAATTAACCTATAAAGGTGTTTTTGGAATAGTGATTCCGTAAGCAAAGAATATTTTTGGAATAAAAAACCTGAAAGAAAAAAAATCATTATGAAATATCTTTTTAATAACACATTTTTTTTTTTAAATTCCGGATTGATAACTCCAGAATTCATAAAACATGTTGTGGAAAAGATGTTGCAGAAATATTTTGAAAAGAACCATTCAGAAGTCATTTTCTGAAAAACAGTATTCTCTGAAAAATGATCGGGTGCAGGAAAAAATTTGTAGAGGTGCAGGAAGAAGTTGCCAAAAAATAATAGCCTAAAGCCCAAAAAAAGTCTATAATTTTTTCCTTCACCTCCAGTGTTTCTTCCTTCCTTCCATAAATCTTTTTATTCCAAAACTACCTTTCAGGAAAAGGTGTACGGTTTTTTTTTTTTTCGCTTCCGTTCGTAGGACTTCTAAACTCTAAAAATTGGAATATAATTTTGTATTTCCAATTTTAGAATTTGGAATTTTAGAATCCGAAAGAAGGAAAAGAGGCGTGTCAATGAAAAAAGGATAAAGTTATCATTTCACATCTTTTATGGAGATGCAGGAAGAAGCATAGAGGTACAGAAAGAAATCGCTCTAAGTAGTCGGCCTTAAACGGGCTTTGTTATTTTCATTTTTTTTTAAACTTCATTTCTTCCGACCCTTTATTTTTTGTCTTTCTCCTGCCACCCCCCACACTCTCCCTCTCTCATCTCTCATCTCTCTTGCACACACAGTCTTCGAAAGAGAATCCAACAAATGTTGTCACGATGCTGCAATACTTTTTCTATTCTCGGTTTCAGATTTATTTTATCGAGAGAAAAATTCTGTTTATAGTCTAAATTACTTTTTTGTTACCTATATTTTCTTTTATAAAATCATGATATCTCAAATAAATTGGTATATTAAAATTACATGAAAATCCTATGAAAACAATATATATATATATATATATATAAAACATGAAGGACCAAATCGAAACTTACGAAAAAAAACAGTTTCCAAAAACTAAAAAAATGCAGGCATCAACAATCTATATTAAATTTTGAAATTTTCATGTTATTGATCACCATTCTTCTTAACATGTGATTCGGGGTAGTGAAAGCAATAATACATTCCTTGTGATTGTAAACACGTTTGATATTGAGCTTCTTGGCTCTATATAACTCTTGTGAAAATTATTATTAAAAAACTAGCATCCTTTATAGCTTGGTTGTAATTCTTGGTGATCAACTCTCTGTATAACCCTCTTATAGTCTTAAACTTTATAGTCATAAACTTTTTTAACAGATGCAAAATCTACCTTTCTCTTTAGAATTACATAAAAATTGTGTTGACACTTTTACTATTTTTGTTTTGGATATCCGACAATATTTTAGGTGGATGATGTCTCTAAGTTTTTCTCATTTTTAAAGAATTGCATGTATCTCCCACTATAATAGGGAGAGGGAATGAGCAAACACAGAAGTGGAACTTAGGATAGAGATGTATGAAATTTGTTTGGGAAACACATTAGAAAGTATATCTTATGCAAATATTAGGGGAAAGAGGAAGAAGAAAACTTATGAGGAAGAACAAGACTCATGTAAGTGTGGGATTGTAGAAAATGAGGAGTATACACTAAAGTTAACTTATAATATTTTGCAGGATGATAGTGGTCTACTTAGTAGATTTGATTTTTCTGCTTTATGGAGTGCTCAAGTGTCCCATGTTGCTTATTGTTTAAAGGTTAGTGAAGGGGAAGAGTGTCTACTAAAGTGGAATTGGTTTGTAGGGGGATAATATTACCTAATATTTTGTGTGTATTTTGTCAATCTGAAGATGAAACAGTAACACATCTCATTATAGGGTGTAAAAAAACAAATTTTGTCTGGTAGATGTGTGATAGATGGATTGGAGTTCAATCAATACACCACATGAATTAAATTCAACATTTTCAACAATTCCATTTATTTGAACTAAATGTAAAACAAAATAAAATAACTTGATAACTATAGTATGGATGATTTGGACCCATATGAATAGTATTATATTTAAGAACAGTAAGGTTGATGTTGAAAAATTATTCTATATGACACAACTTTATGCCTGAGTATGGATGACCCATAAAATTCCTAAAACTACATTCTCATACTCAGATTATATACAATACCCAAATGTTTGCTTAAAATCTATGATTATAAAATGTCATTAATGTATTGGATATGCGTAGGTGTTGTTGTATATTCGTGTTGGATGTGTTTATTATTGCAAGTAAAATATATAAGATAGAGGCTCTAGTGCACATTAGATGACTGATATTTATGTTACTTTGCCTGTAATTTTTCTTATTGTAAAACAACCGTGTTCAGTAGGGGTTTATGTTGATGGGAGGGAAACTTTTAAACTAGATGAGAGATATTCTGATAGTGTGTTTGATGGTTTATCTTTGTAAAGCTACTGTGTGTAACAAGGGTTTAAATTGGGGTAAGGAAACTCTATAAAATTGAAAAACGGGTTTAGACTATTCAATTATCTTTGTAAGTTGAGACATTTAGTTGGTCCAAATTATGTTGTAGCTTGATGGAACTAATGCAAAAAATTAATAGACATTGTTTTATACATAGGTTGGAACATCCTTAAATATTCTACTTTAATATCATTATTCTTTGTCGGTAAAAAAAAAGTCTTCCATTTAGTTCCTTTCTCTCTCTATTATATATATATATATATATATATATATATATATATATATATATATAAAAGCTTAAGTTGAGGATTGATATAAATTATTATTTGTTATGTTTTCTCTAATTTAATAATCTAGAAAGTTAAACTACCTAAGTTGTTTTTTTCATTTTTGGTAGGTTAAGTGAATAACCATGTCACTCAATGTACATTGTCACTTCTACTAACACAATGAATGTGATTAGTATATGTACATACACATAAGATATGAGCATTAGAACAACAATTGTAGAAACAAAAGCAAACAACATAGTTTTGATGCCATAGACTAGAGTAAGCATGTGATTTTCAAAATAATAAAAAAAATGTTACAACAGTAGTGGCTACACCATGTAAGTAGCATATATATTTTTGTTTTTCTACCAACAAACATCTATAGGTAACTGTAATTTTTGGTGTTTTGGGTTTATTGGACTTTCATTTGTTTGGCTAGCTTTAGGTCAGCCCAATATCTTTTATGTTTTTACCATGCATCATGTATATTTAAAATGTTGTCATTGCCACGTTCATAAACTCTCTTTCAATAATAGAATTTACTTTTTTTCTACGTGTCTCTCTTTCTTTTTTAGTGTCTCTTGTTCATCATCTCCATCTTGGGTCTTTTGCACAGCACCGCTTGTCCACCGATGGAAAACGTCAATAATGGTTACACCTTTTATAGCAATTACAAGTCTTACTCCTTTCATCTTCCTAAATCTTTTTTCTAATTGCACTTTATCTGTAACATAAGATCCATTGATATTAATCAAATGTGAGTCATATTTTTTTTAAAAATTTAAGCAAATCAACAATTCCACATTAGGTTACTTTTCCTTGTAATTTTCCAATATTTTTACAAACACGAGCTATGAAAAAAAAGGAACAAGAAGAAAATTTGGGAACAAAAAATCACAGCCAGAAAAAAAACGAGGTAAGACAATGTGGAAGGCCAAGGCAACAAGTAATAACTTCAATTAAAATCAATAATAAAAAAATAGTGAATCAATCCATTTTGCCATTAAAACCAGCACTATCTCCCTTTTTTGTTATCTATTCTATCCTTTTAACATTGTGTTTTCCAGCCAAATCAACTTAATGTTACTAATTCTTCTCTCTTGCCCCACTTCCTCTTTTGATATTAAATCAACCTTTGTTTACTTTTGCTGATAATCCTCTGTTTTCTCTTATCTTCTAAACCCTTTACAACGTACTATTAATGTTATTCATATCCTAGTATTAAGACTGTTCATGCAAAAACATATAATCTGGACAATGGCATCATTAAGGAATGTATTATATTATCTCAAACTAATAAATGATTTTAACTTCCAAAAATGAATACAATTTTCTCATAATCAAATTAACATTAAATCTTAATATTTTATGATCTATTAGAATCTCCCACTTCAATTCATATTTTAAAATGTTGAAAATAAGAAGTAAAAATGTTATTGCGGAACACTATCAGTAGTTTCACTTTTTTTCTTTAATTTTAAAGAAAGGATTTAACTTTAATCTATTGTCATAATTATTACAAAAGGGTTGACTTTGTAGATAATAATCATAGTCAAACTCAAATTATCATATCCTAAATATAATTAGGAGTGGGTAAAACTATTTGTTTAACCTTAACATTAGACCATAATTGAATCTTTTTAAGTTATGGGACATGAGGTCATGCAAATGGATCTACGCATAAGGAAAGCTTTTCCAAAATTATTTCAGATTGATGATCTTTGCCTATATCCAGTGTGTTTAAATTGCTAACAAAATACCACCAATAAATTGTAGTGACTCTGATGCGTTACTTTTTTTTTAATAAACTACACTCTTTATGTATAGTAAGTACTATACATAATACAGAAGATTTAGAACCTACTCCAAGATGCTGTTAGATCCTATTTACTTACAAATTAACTAAATTAAGATTTAACAAAAAAGTTTACTACCAAAAATATTTAACCTTCTTTTGTTTAAAATTTAATTATTTATTGTGTAATTAATTCTAATATAATATAGCATGATTGGTGTTTTGATAAGCCTTGCGTGTGCGTACTATGTTAGTTCTTACTTGTACTGTGAACTTAATTTTAGAAACCAATATCATGAGGTGAAAGATAAGTTGCATATATGCATGAGAATATTGGATAAGATTCTAGAAAGAAAAATGTAATTTGTAACTTACTTGCTTTCGTATGCTATGAAACTCTTTTTTTTTTCTATGGAAGATGCAAACACTACTGTAAAAAAGTGTTCAGACTATGATTTTTAAAGCCGTTAGGCAACGGTTTTAGAACCGAAGTCTATGCAGACGTTATCTAAAGTAATTCAATACATATGACGATTGTTGTCTAAATCATCGCCTATTTTACTTCATAGGTGATGATTACTTGACCAATTATCTCCTAACATGAGTCATGTTATAGAACACAAAAGGGAAGCATAGGCGACACTTGTTGTCTGAATTGTCGTCTATGCTCTTCTTGTGTATGCCAAAAGGCTCAATTAGACGATGATTATAGTCAAAATTATCGCCTATAATGCCTCATGGACTACGTTTCTCTTCTGTTGAATTTTCTTTTAGGTTCAATTTGTTTATTACGTTTTCTCCTCTGAGTTAATTTGTATTGTTAAAAGCTTAGTCATATTCAATAATGATGCAAAAAACTTATAAAACAATATATAATTAATCAAACAAAATTATAAATTAATGTGTAAATTCAAAAATTTTATACATTAAATCATATAAACTAAAACTAACAACATATGATTTAACTATTTTGATCATCATCTATCCTAGAGTGTTGTTGAATCTAATGAAATATGTGGCTCAAGCGTTGCTCATAGAGTCCATTGATTCTAAAATCAATGGTTGAACATCCATAAAATATTGCATCACATAATAAGTTCAATTTAGTCCATAAACTAAGCATAGTTTTATATGAACAATTAGTTAAACATGATTACCTGGTCTCAACCCACTACAAGAAAATCGTTAAATAAAAACCAATTTTAGAAACTAAAAATAATTAGTTGCTATATTAACTAAATTAGATACTAAAAAAATTATTGTTACCTAAATTAGTTTCTATTATTGATAAATACTTTCTAAATTGGTATCTAATTAGTTACCAAGATTTTAGCTACCAACTTTAGAATCTAAAATTGGTTTCTATTTAATAATTTTCTAGTAGTGACCTCTATCAAATCTGACTCTTACAATGGTTATCATTCATTGCATTACATAGTAATCACGCATACCTTCCCGTTTGTTTATTGCACTATAATTCAATATTAATGAAAACTTAATAATGATATTTATTTTATAAGATAGGAAATTAATAATGAAAATTACAAAATCTTTTGGTGCAACCATGTTAGCTTTTGGAACTTTGCACTTGATTGATCTCTCAATATGTTATCTTTAATGTATGAGGTAATTAATAAAAAAAATCTTGTTCATGAACATTTAAGTAATATACATATATAATGTAATTATCAAACTATTTGCTTGAGGTATGTGGGTGGCTTCTTGTGCAATAAGCGAAACTACATGACATATCACAAGTAACTTTCAATGTCGCATGCATTAAGAAAACAATTAGTATAACTTTAAAAGATGAAATACGAACACTACAAGAAAATCATTAAACAGAAACCAATTTTAGAGACAAAAAATAATTATTTATTATATTGACTAAATTAAATATTATTTTAGGAACTAAACAAATTATTGGTATCTAAAATAGTTTATATTATTAATCAAATTTATAAGTTTTTAAATCGATATCTAATTACTTACCAAGGTTTTAGCTACTGACTTTGATTTAACCGATGAGGCTTGACAAAACATTTGATTTCTCCAATCACAACACATCTTAGTCTTATATACATTTTCTTCTTAAGATACAATGTTGTAGATGTCATTGTTTATCATAATTGGTTTATTTATGGCAGTAAAAGCCCTAATTGATATTCTGATATAGATGCGGGTGTATTTGATTTCCTTCCAATTTTAAGTCCTTTTGTTGATTATTGTTATCATTTCCACCAATGCAAAGAGTTTTCAAAATAGTGATTTACTCCATAAGAATATAAGAACGTCTCTACACTTGACCCATACCAACTTGTTTCCAAACATGAAATTGATGAACCATGGCATTATTACGATTGTTGTGAATCACTGAGAATTGTTTTCTATTACCTTACCTTATCCAATTGTGATCCTTCTTTGTCGATGAGGAGAACTACCAGTTATCTATGTTAGAGTTAAACAGTGTCTAAGTTCAAGAGGGGAGGGGTGAATTGAGCTTATTAAATTTTCGCAAAAGAGATTGATTTACAGTGTAACAGAGATGAAAAGACCAGATTGATTTTAAATGAAACAGATTGTTTTTACAAATGACTTTAACACAAACAGAGCTTGATCAACAAGGTTTAGATCAACCAACAGGAATAGCAGAAACAAATTGATTAACTTTTACAGCTTATGAAGTTGCAGATTGTATCACAAGATTAATCAATTTTACTTAACACAAAGCATCTAGAGGAATGAACAACAGTCACAGTTCAGTCAAGGAAAACAATTCACACTTTAGCCATATTGCAGATTCACATAGCAGCTTGATTTATATTTAGAAGATTGATTAACAAGCTAGAATGACATATTTGATCAGGTCCAGAGTTAACAGATTTAGATTCAAAAGAACAGATTCTTTTCTTGACAGATTATGTGAAAACTCATAAATAAGTGCAGGGATGAGAAGAGAAACACAAGAAAATTTTTATACCAGTTCACTCATCAAGAGCTACGTCCAGTTCACCTTACTCCAAGGTGGAATCCACTAAAACAGATACAATCAATTACAGCATACACAGCAGTTCTTGAACCCTTCAAGAACTTCAACAAACAAGGCTGAAAAACACTATTTCAGCACGCCTTGCACTCCAAGAAACACTATCAAAGAGTGACTAACACTTATACCTATTACA
>Ga0123342_1008020_pt1 | contig 13573 bp, 8 predicted proteins | sample Turbeawhitnodule_FD_89960 | JGI IMG/M metagenome (GOLD analysis project Ga0123342, IMG submission 89960) | Root nodule microbial communities of legume samples collected from Mexico - Turtle bean Mexico white nodule | ecosystem: Host-associated > Plants > Roots > Nodule | place: Mexico: Nepantla...
ACAATATTATTTTTTAAAGATATATAAAAATAACTAAAATTATATATTTTTAAAAAAATAAAAAATATATATAAAAAAAAAAATATATATAAAATAAAAAAAATATATATATATATATATATATATATATATATATATATATATATATCTCCTTCTTGGATAAGGAAGGGAATAACTATTAGAAATGAAAAATACAATACAAACTCATTTCCTGATTTATAATCATCATATATCCTGAGATCAAATTTTGATACATGAATAATTTACATACCAAAAGGTAGAGTTAGAGTTTTAGAAAAAATATTTTTGAAATATCTCAATTAATCAACAAAAAAAAATATCTAAAAAAATTATAATATAAAAGGTCTATTACACAGAATTTCAACAGTATAAAATGATTCACAACTCTAACCGTCAAATTACAATATTTAAAACTAAGAAGTTGAAAGAAATGTCTGACATTTCACCCGTAGTAACTTCACATTCACTATTTCCATTAGTGCTTGGATCAAAATTTAGAAATACAATTAGTTTTACAATAAAATTCCAAACAAAAAATTCAGAAACAGGAAACTTGGAGATGCCATTAAAAGTCGTAGTTATGCTTTAATTTATAAAGAACTACCATTATATTTAGAATCAATTTGGATTAATTTCTCAATAATAATATAGTAGAAGAAATTGAATCAAACTTCTTTTGTAATGTAAAATAAAAATTTTTACATTGTACGCATGTAGTCTACTTAATTCCTTTTCTTTTTCTCCTAGTACTTTAAAAAAGGTATATTCAAACTAATATTTTAATTATCAAAATATGTTGCTACTCAATTTCATGAATTACAGATTAAGTTATTAAATTATTTCAGTTTAACAATATCAAACGTTTGGCCATTTCTTTTGGCAGGTGGTTCACTTGTGGCCACATTTGCTAACTACAACCAACACTAGGCAATTATAATAGTTGGTACACATTATAATAAAAAAAAATTGTTTTAATGAAGATTATTTATGATAAGTTAATATAATACCCAACACCTAAATAATTGAGATTTTAAAACATCATATAGTTGATGAAAATCACTAAAATTCACATTAATTACTTAATTACTTAATTACTAAACCCTAAACCCTAAAGTTACTTAATGTTCAATCTTAATTATCAAGTTACTTTAATAATATGATACACATAAGAAAAAAAGTGATTTACAGGTTATTACAAAATAGTCACTTTATTTGGATCTTTACTTAAATTCATAAGTCTATAAATACTTCGATCCTATAAAGAGGAAATTCATAAGTCTATAAATACTTCGATCCTATAAAGAGGAAGTAGATTTATCTGAATATTCATTAATTTATACCCAAATCATCTGTACACCAACACTTGGAACAACACAAACACTTTTGCCAAATTCACATACACCTCACAACTCTAGAGACATATCAGCACTTGTTGGAACAACTCAAAAACTCTTTGGAAATTACATACACATTACAATTTTTTCCGGATAAAAACAAGTTTGTTTTAAAACCTCAAAAAAATACTTTAATCTTTTCGAGCTTCAATAAATAAATAAAATTAATTTTTTTATATATAAATAATTTAAAAACATATAATTTTAATATTTTTATTTTATTTTATTTTGTTTTCCCTCTCCTCTTTTGGTTACTTTTCCTCTTCCTCTTCCGCTAAACAGGTAATCCCTCACTCCCACTGCATACTCACGCTCTCCTAACCCTTAATCCTCTTTCTACCTTTGCTCTACCACGAAGCTGCTTCTGGCTTTCCTCCACCGGGAAACCACCTCTCTACATACCGCATTTCGTTCACGCAAGATGTGTTCTGCGATTGGTTGGATTTCAAGGTACAAAAGGTGACTACCACTTCTGCAATACACGTTTCAAGGTGATTTTTGTTGGATGAATTGGCGTTTCCGTGCTGTGTTTTTTACTGGATCCACGAACTGCTTTTTTACTGAATGAATTTCATTTCTCCGTTCAGTTAGAGGTTCAAAATGTCAACTGATTTTCTACCGTGTTTTAATCATCTGCAACTTGCTTATGGTTCTGAAATTTTGCAAGAGTGCAACGCTACCAGCTAAGTTCTGAAATCACGCCTACTGATTTTACTGCTTTGAGAACGAAATCAGTATTAAAGTTCTATAGTAATTTGATTTTTGGTGCGGTTCAAGGGAGATAATAAAGAATTACTTCTGTTCCAATTCCTGTAAGTTGCTTCTTACTCATCATCTTAACTCTAGGTCATTTATTGTTTGTTACGGTATTTTAGGAATTCCTTTTTAACTTTAGTCTGAATTAAATATAGATTTTGAAACCATATATCAATCTAGGTTTAAAAAAGAGTGAGAAGTGGACTAATTAGTATTTCTTTAGTACTTGAAGTGCAGAGTAGAGTAAACACGATGCAAGAAAAAAGAAAATACAGAAGAAAAGAAGGAAGAGGGAGATAAAAAGAGAACGAAGAGGTTCGCTTTCTGTTTTTTTTAACTGTACGTTTTGTCTTATGTCTATGCAAAGATGTTAACTGATTAATGTGTAGTTCTCTTCTTTTCTTTTGAGTCTTGGTTATCATTGCAAAATTCAAGCACAATCGATTTTTCAAATCTTCTTGACTTAAGCATGCCACATGTGTAATCAAAATACTTGAGTTCTTGCGTTTGGTGGAATACTACAGTTTCATGTCGGTTATTTGCTCAGATTCTCTCCAGTATTAGTATTATATTCTTCTGCTTACAACTTTTGTTTGTCCTTTTCATAGGTATTAAGACAAAATCAAGCTTAACACTTAGAAAGGGCAAATATCTCTCTACAGAGGAATAGGGGGAATTGTAGAAACATTCACAAAGCGAAATTGTGTTTTGTAGACAAGTTAGGGAATTTGAGGGTACAAAGGATTCAAGTTAGGAGAAGTTTACTTGTTGGTGCTTAATGGTTCACTAAGGTTGGTTTGGTTTATATAGGAAAAATACATGCAGTGAAAAAAGAGTCAAAATTACTATACAAGGAGAATTATGGTTCTATATTTTTTGTGTCAAAGTTTTTTTATCAGAGGAAAAACAATTTTTGTTTGTGATATTAGGACAGTTATTGTTTGAAGAATTTTGACTAGACAAAAAGAAAATTAAAAACTGTTGATATATAGCTACCTTCTTGTGTCATCCCATCCTAGCAAACTTCCTATTTCCCATCCCTAGCTGTTTTATTTGCGTCGATTTAACTCACATACATGTTTTCTGTTTTATTTGTGTCTGTGTTGATTTCGCATGACCACCTAAACTTAATGGTTATGATAGTGTCCAATAGCGTCTGTTATTTGACTAACATTCTATTCTGATATTTAATTTAGTGGATTCTTGTAGTGAAATAATTTAAATTAAATTTAGAAAGTTTAATTATTTAACACTTTTTGGAAAGTATTTTCATTGAATTTAATTTTTTTAAATATTATAAATATCTTCTTGAAATTAGGAATAGTTGGGGTTACATTAGTGATTTTAAATTTATCGATTTAAATTATTTTAAAACAATTATAAATCTTTTTATGAAACTTTTTAATATGGTATAATACTTTCTTGAAACTATTCATTACTAAAATTAGATAAACAATTTAAATTTACTGATATTTTTTAAACACTTAAAGTTTATAACTTTTTTCTTCACCTAGGAATAGTTGTGATCAAATTAGTATTTTGTAATTTACGTATTTAAGTTATTTAAAATTTTCATAATGATTTTTATAATATTAAAACTCTAAAAAGGATTGTAAATGCTTTTTTGAAACTGGAAATATTTCGAATTAGATAATTAAATTTAAATTTTAAATTATTATAATTTTACTTGCATATACATATTTAAACATATAAATTGGATTGAGCGTATTGGATATGGCTGATGGAAAAACAATTGTATGTGACTTTTCTGAAGAAATCTCAGTGATGTTAATTATGGCGTCATCATTTTTATCTCAGTAATTTTTTCTTCATATTTTTTGTTCCATTCTTTTTATTTAGCTGATGTTTATCTCTCTCAATTTTGTGTGTGTATATATTTGGTGTTTTTAACCATCTCATCTAATTTTTGCGTTTTTTTAATGTATTTTTGTGTTTTTAATCTTCTCTTCTGATTTTGTAGGGTTCGCATTTTGGTTCATTAATTTTGTTACTTTGGTGTTTTTACTTAGATTTATCATTTGGTGAATGTTAACTAAGGTTTTATGTTTTATAGGAGATATATTTATTTGATTTATTAATGAAAGATTCAATGTGTAAATAAATTATAAAATAACAATTGGGTTATTATGAAGTATTTTCCTATCTATAAATGAAAATAATATATGTATATATATGACATATAAATATATATTCACTAATGTAGAAATAGGGTTGATTTTGATAAGTAGGTATAAAAATATAGAGTTAAAGAAGTTGAACTTTGATCTTCATTCAGTTCATTAAATTTTCGTAATATAGAATTAAAGAATGTGAGTACCTTTCCCATTTTCTGTTTCTCTTGTTAAACTTTGTCCTTCACAAATAATCTTTATTTATTTTTTACCAATTCAACACGCTTTATGACGTCTCTAACATTTGACTTCTGCAAGTAGCTTTCTCAGGAAGTTGTTGGAAACCCCTTGTTTTCTTTAGTTTTTTTTTAGAAAATGATGTTCTGACATTAGAAAAATTAAATTTATAATTAAACAATATATAAAAATATTAAAATAATAGTATTAGAAGAAGTAAATAAAGATGGTGGGTTATGAATCTATTGTTATTTTTTTAACTTGAAATTTTAGTTCAATAAAGTTACATTGAGGGTTTCTCTCATCCCAAAATGGAGGCTCTGTATTTGAGGTGGGTGAATGGCTGGAGTTTGCTGAAGAAACCAAAGGTACAGAGACTTGTATGTCTTGCTTCATCTGTTGTTGGACTGATCTTTTATGCACTCAGTTCCACTTTCAACCATTTGCTGGGAAACTGGACCTGGTGGAAGATGCTTCTTTATATTGTTTTCAGCTTCATGATTTGCCTTGCCGTCTTATTCTCACCGGCAAGGTCCAGCTCAACCTCTCTCCGGATGAAAGCTCATTTAGCATTTTTGGTTCTAATACTCACTTCTGTTTATTCCTTTTTGTTTGACAACGTGGTGAAGGGTAAAGCAGATGCATACAGCCTGATCTCTTGTGCTGCTTTTGGTACCATGTCGCTTGGCTTGTCAAATCTGACTCAACTCGGATTCCAGATTGATCTACTATATTTCTCCTGTGGAAGTCTAATAGTACAACTCATGAAGATCAAATTGTGGTTAGTCATTGTTGGAGGGGGCTTCAGTTATTCCCTCTTCCAGCTTCGTTACTATCCCCACGACACACAAGGGCAGAATCTTCAGCTCCAGGTCCAAAATCAAGTAATCATTCAAGTTGATGATTCAGAGAGTCAAATGTCACAACAAGCTAATGCTGATGTTGATAGTACTCTAGCTACCTCACCAGAAGATGGGAATCTACTCATGCAACGCAATTCACTTCCACAAGATGATGATCTTATCATCAAACAAGAGTTCATGAATTGTATAAAGGAGCTTGAGAAGGAGAATCAGAGGGTTGTTCACATGATTTGTAGTCACGTGGAGAAATACCTTAAAGCCATGTTTGACTCCAAAGACAAAGGCGAGGACCAGAATGAAATGCAGGAAGCACCGTATCCTGACGTCAACTTGGTGATGGATGCATATCCATCGGGAATTATGTGGCGCCTAAGAAAAAGCGTGGAGCTGATGGTAGAGGCAGGTCTTGAGGAGGAATGCAGCGAGATTTACAGCAAATGGCGAAGGGAGTTTCTGCAACAGTGTCTGCGGGCACTTGGTTTGCAATTTCAAATGCCCACCAATGAGGACGTTGAGAAGTGGTTAAAAACGTACAGGGCAGCTGGGAAGATACTGCTTCCCAATGAATGGAATTTCTGCCATTACTTCTTTTCAGGGTTCTCTGACGCTGAGGATGTCTCCTACAAGAAGGTTTGCAAGGAATTGATGATTGGCCTAGTGAGCCTTGTCGATACCATCATAACAACAACGCTTTATCAACCGAATCTTTTGTTTAACATCGTACCTAAACTGTCAGAGGCATTGGACGAGCTGATAGTGCAGTTCCACCCACTGACTTTTGACCAATTAATGTTGTTTAGATATGATCTTGAAGACGTTCGTCAAATATTAGATATTGTAAACAGGTTGAGGAAAATTATTTACCCTGATAATGTGCAGGCACCTGTTACCGACGGAGGGCTTCATCCGATTACTAAAGAAGCAATGAACTACATCCTTAGAATTTGTAAATATATTGAAAAGCGGAGGATTCTTCGATCTGACCACATCGAAAATTCTACATTTTGGGTGGTGATAGGAAGGATGATTGAGTTGTTAGAGAGCGAGTTGGAAGCCAAGTCTAAAGTCTACTACACTGACCCCGCATTGGCCTATGTTTTTATGATCAATAATCTCACCTACATAGGACAAAAGATGCATGATATGAAATTCGACGATTATTGGTTTGGACAAAACACAGCGAAGGTGGAACAAAACTGCAACCTCTATCTAAGAAGCTCGTGGAATAAGTTCCTGAACATTTTTGAAACTTGAGACAAATGAGTCAGCGGAACCTGATTTGGCAGCGGAGTTGATGAAAGATAAACTCTCTTTGTTCAACCTGCACTTTGAGGAGACATGCACAGTTCAATCCACATGGACTGTCTCTGATAAACGACAAAGGGAAGGAATAGTAAAATCCATAGAAGCGTTCTTGTTGCCAGAATATGGAAATTTTTCTGACAGATTTCGAGCTGTTTTTGGTAATCAAGCTTACGATTATATTAGGTTTGGAATTCTAGACATTCAAAATTGTCTCAGCCATTTGTTTCTTCTAGATGAGGAAATGGATCTGCAAGACAAGAAAAGAAAATGATGTTTGAAAGAATTTATTATACATTGTCACAACACAAACACAGGTGCAGCGTTATAAAATGCATTTTACTGTTTCACTTTAATTTTTAGTTACTGTTTCCTTTAAACTAACTATCTAATTCCTAACATTTTCTGCAATTGATCTTTTATACTTGTCAAGGGTGACTAGATTGCGATTGTACACTATTTCTTTAATGAAAAGTAACACTACTCTCCCGCAAGATATATGATAATTTAAAACATTAAAAAATAATTATTAAATCAAAGGAAATGTTACTATGATCATTTAGTAACATTTTATTAAACAAAACGAATACTCTATTTTTTACATATTAACAGAAATATGTATAAAATTGTCATTAAATAATTTTAGTAATATTTATTCAGTAAAAAGATAATATTTTTAAAATGTTATTAATTTTTTTTAATAATTATGATATGGTTGTATTCAACATTTACTTCTACAATAGATCTAGGTCAACTTTTTAGGCTTTTTCCTCCATTTCATACAAAAAAAAATGTTCTCTATTTATCAACTTTGTTTCTAATTATTTTACAAATAACTTAAATTTATTTTTTTATCCATACACCCCGACAATAATGAATACCAGAATGACCTCTGAATCATAGGCTTTTCAGAGTATCAACCAATGTCCTCACCAAAGTTTAAAAATATAGTAACTTCAGGGGTAGCTATCAGCATTAGCCAAGGCACAATTTGATAAATGAAAACTTAATATTAGTTATCAGCATGTCTTTCATATCTCTTACGGTTTTGAAGCAGCAAAATGCATCCAGTGGTTCCAAATTTAACAAATTGTCAGCCAAACAAAGTACAAGTCAATAACAAATTCAAAACAGATAGTCAATACAGAGAAAATTCTAAATATGAATAAATTACACTAAGTTCCTGAGCCCAACAATAAATATACAAGGTTACATTGTTGAGATTTTAAACATTGTTAAACAGTGATTTAAAACTCTTCAACATTAGAATATCAACTTTTTTTAAAAGAACTAGAGGAAAGGTTAGATAAAACCAATAAAAGAAGAAAGGGTTTGGTTACTGACTTACCACGTCAAAAACAGCCTTAAGTTAACTTTCCTTTACCATAAGCAACAATCAAGTTGTCTATGGTTCTGTCAAAAACTCCCATCAGATAAGAAAATTTTGGTTACTATGTAGTGTTTCCATTTCTTGATACCACTTCCTTGGAAAGCAAAAACAAAAGGGACATAATTGAAACCATATATGTATGAGATTTGATTATGTACCTTAAACTTTCTATCCAACCAGGGAAAGGTTCTCTGTAAGTACTAGTAATGATTGTGGGACGTACAATTACTACATTTATGTTTCCTTTGTAGTTCCTACAATCATTTCTCCCATTGCCTTTGTAAAGACGTAGGTGTTTGGCCATCCATATATCGTTGCCCTAATAATTAGACATGAAACAACCATCATGATAATTGTAAAAAACGAACATGTTACATGATATACACATGAAATTATAGATAAACTTCTGGAGGTTATTTAAATTGTTCAACAAAAAGGAAGGTGGAGTCATTAAAGTGGAAGTAGTTGAATTGGAACAGACCTTTTACTTCCCAAGTCCTTCATGGCCAATTCAATATCATTGAAGGCAAGATTTGATTCACTATCATTCAAATAAAGTTTGCATCATCATGGGCACACGTATATATACTAACCTGTTGATACGTGGACAAGCACCTTCACCTTTACACATTTTTTGGCAAATCTCATCACATGCTTAACTCCTAATGTATTTACACCCAATTGCAACATCGTATCTGCATATTTGATAGACATAAATAAAAAGAGAAAAATATTTATAAATTCCATCAACCACAGAAATTAACTCTGATTTACAGATATACTCGTATACATGGCTTTTAAAATTAGAGTTTAATTTGAAAAGGAACTTTATACTATTAATAATCTATCAGAAAATTCGATGGATATGGTTTTAAAATGATTGCAACAGTTAAAAAATCACATGTGCACCAATTGTTTACTAACAAAGCTCCAGATATACTGTTTATTTCAAAAAATTGTATCACCTTGGATATTACTTTCCAAAGCTATACCATACAAAGGAAAAATAGAAAAATACTATATTTTAACTGTTCAGCATATATTAAATATGAGATTCTGATATAACATTGATCCTTGACTCTAGGAAAGTAACCATGCAACAGATACGACCTTAAGCATATATATTTACAAGGTATATTATGACATCAAATAAGCCAAAAAACTTTCAAGTTAGGGTTTATCCAACAGAAAAGGAAAAAAATGTTGATGAAGCAGTTAGGCAACTAACACAGTAATGAAAATTTTCTGAAACTTATCCACTACATTTTCAATACATGTACATGACTTGGTAGCTTGCCAAAGTCAGGCCATTGGTGTTCCAGTTACCAAAACTCGTCTTGCTCCCAATTTATAAAGCCTCTACATGCATCAGAAGAATAGTCGTTTAAGATAACAATGTAGTACTATACAACCATTTATTTATTGGTGGTCAATAGTGACAATATGTATATACTTCAAAAAGACTAGACAGAGATCACGAGTTATGACACATTATTTCTACATTTATAGTACGTTACCCCACATGCTTCTTACATCAATGTTTATAAATCGGTAGAATGAATCGATTTAAGTATGCATCAAATCTCCAATTCAAAAACCGTAGTTCCTTCAAAGCACCATAAAGTAAGTAAGCATGATAAACAAGAAATCATAAACAAAAATCAGAAAACCTGTGAGGGACAAAAAACTCCAATAAGAAAATCTACAGGAGAAAAACTATAACTGATCCTGAATTCAAATAAGCTGTTTCAACAAAATCTTAATCTGCAATCACAACTAGTTCCATAAATTTCCATTTCATTAAGAGCTTTAACAATACAATGAGACTCAGAATGAAGGTGAAGACTGAGTGAACCAAAATGATGGTGAAGAAGAAAGAGCGTGAGAATGAGGAAGAGGAAGGGTTTCTTAAAATTTTATCAATTCATTCTAGAATATTAGAAAATTTATCTTTTAAATTCATTCAAAGAAACCATCTATGAAAGACTTTAAAAATCATATAACTTCCTAAATTATTTTAATTTGCAAACGTAAATAAATAAATAAACAAAAAGTAAATTTGGTAATAATTTCTTGTAAATTATTATTATAACAAAATTTATAAATATTTATATTACTAAAAAATAATTAATTACTATTAAATTAGTATTTTTCTATAAATTAAAATTTTATTAATATATAAAGTAGTTGATAAGGAAAATTTTGATAACTAATTAAATACTAAATTAAAAATTAATTTATAAATTTTATTAATAATAAATAGTATTTTAAATATTAATATTTTTTAGTTTTAAAAATAATATTTAGTTAATATAATAATTAATTATTTTTTATTATTAAAATTATTTTTATTTATTAATTTTCTTATAATAATATATTTTCCTATGTTAATTTGTTTTTTGAAAACTGAATACTTCACAGTCCATTCACGAAGTCAATATATTTATAAAATGATCAAAATTCAATTATTGAACAATGAAAATTCTCAGAAAATGATACATGAATTTGAATTTTTAATTTAATAAATATAATAATTAATTATTTTTCGTTTTTAAACTAATATTTATTTATTGATTTTTTAGTAATATAGTAATTGTGGAAAATACAAACCAATTTTATTCTTTTTTTTATTTAATTAAAAAGAGTTATCTTTTAGTGATGTTTAAAAAAATATACTATATTAACTAAGGTTTATCATTTGGTGAATATTAACTAAGGTTTTAAGTTTTATAGGAGATATATTTGATTTATTAATTAAAAAATAAATATTTAAATAATTAATAATAAATTATAAATTATAAAATAATAATTGGGTTATTAAGAAGTAGTTTCCTGAAGATAAATGAAAATAAGATGTGAGACTTTTATCTTCATTCATTTCAATAAGATAATTCGTAGTTCGTGTGTATAATGTAATTCACAAGAATACTTAATAAACGAGTAATTTTATGTATTAATGGACTTAAATATTTTCATATTTTGAGTAAAAATTATCATAACATTTCGTTTTCTTTTAAAATTACTTTATATTCATAATAAAAGAGACTATTGTAATGGGTAAAAAAGTATAAAAGTAATTTTAAAAGAAAACGAAATATTATCATAATTTTTACTCAAAATATGAAAATATTTAAGTCCTTTAATACATAAAATTACTTGTTCGTAAGTGTTACACAAACTACTTCTTAATAACCCAATTATTATTTTATAATTTATTATTAATAATTTAAATATTGAATTTTTAATTAATAAATCGAATATATCTCCTATAAAACTTAAAACCTTATAGTTAATATTCACCAAATGATAAATCTAAATAAAAAGCAGCAAAAGCAGCACAAGAGATAAGGCTGTATGCATCTGCTTTACCCTTCACCACGTTATCAAACCAAAAGGAATAAACAGAAGTCAGTATTAAATGCTAAATGAGCTGTTATGCACTCAACAACAGATGAAGCAAGACATAGAAATCTCAGTACCTTTGATTTCTTCAGCAAACTCCAGCCATTCACCCACCTCAAAAAGAGAGCCTCCATTTTCGGATGAGAGAAACCCTCAATGTCATGGAAACTTCATAGAACTAAATTTGTCAGATAAGTCTCTCCAGTGACCCAACCCATACTATGATGAGTCGTCTAGACCTCCCGATATAATTTTGATAAGTAGGTATTAAAAATATAGAATTATAGAAGTGCAACTTTGAACTTCGTTCATTTCATTAAATTATCATAACATTGAAATACAATCTCTTATAAAAAATACATATATTAAAACATATATTTCACTAGACCTCTTAAAGACACTAGTAATTTCATATAATAAAGGACTTAAATACTTTCATATGAGTGAAGATTATGATAACATTTCTTTTTTTAAAAAAAAATTAAAAAGACAAATGGAAAATTATTAAAAAAGGGAAAATCTTAAATAGAATTTTAAAAAATTAGGATAAATGTAATAAGAAAAAGAATGTGAGTATTGATCTTTTCCATTTCCAGTTTTTCTTGTTAAACTTTGTTCTTCCATAAATCATCTTTATTTTTAAAAAAATAATATAATTAACAATCTATATATATTTTATATAACCACATTACATCTTTAATATTATTATTTTAATATTTTTCATGTTATTAATTTTTTCTTTTTATTATATATATTTATATTTTTTTTTTTTTAATTTAACACGCTTTATGACATATCTGACACTGCAGGACTTATCTCAAAAGATCACAGTTCACAATGGTTTTCTCCGAAACTTACTGGAAACCCCAAAACCGTGTGGTGTCTGTGTCTGGGTCTCTAACTCTATGACTCCGTCTGTGTAATTGTGTAAGAGTTTTTAGTTTAAATTTACCTTTTTTCCTTTTCAGTTTTTTAAAAAGAAATTTTAGTTTCTGTAAAGTTTTCATCACATTAAGGGTTTCTCCCGTCCGAAAATGGAGGCTATTTATTTGAGGTGGGTGAATGGCTGGAGTTGGCTGAAGAAACCAAAGGTACAGAGACTTGTATGTCTTGCTTCATCTGTTGTTGGATTTATCTGTTATGCACTCAGTTCCACTTTCAACCGTTTACTAGGAAACTTGACCTGGTGGAAGATGCTTCTTTACATTGTTTTCAGTTTCATCATTTTCCTTGCCGTCTGCTTCGCACTGCCAAGGTCCAGCTCCACCTCTCACCGGCTGAAAGCTCATTTAGCATTTTTTGTTCTAATAATCACTTCTGTTTATTCCTTTTGGTTTGATAACGTGGTAAAGGGTAAAGCAGATGCATACAGCCTTATCTCTTGTGCTGCTTTTGGTACCATGTCGCTTGGCTTGTCAAATCTGACTCAACTCGGATTCCAGATTGATCTACTATATTTCTTCTGTGGAAGTCTAATAGTACAACTCATGAAGATCAAATTGTGGTTAGTCATTGTTGGAGGGGGCTTCAGTTATTGCCTCCACCAGCTTCGTTACTATCCCCGCGACACACAAGGGGAGAATCTTCAGCTCCAGGTCCAAAATGAAGTAATCATTCAAGTTGATAATTCAGAGAGTCATATGTCACAAGAAGCTGATGCTGATGTTGATAGTACTCTAGGTACCTCACCAGAAGATGGAGATCTACTCATGCAAAGAAATTCACATCCACAAGATGATGATCTTATCATCCAAGAACAGCTCATGAATTGTATAAAGGAGCTTGAGAAGGAGAATCAGATGGTTGTTCCCATGGTTTGTAGTCACGTGGAGAAATACCTTAAAGCCGTGTTTGAGTCCAAAGACAAAGGCGAGGAGCAGAATGAAATGAGGGAAGTACCGCATCCTGACGTGAACTTGGTGATGGATGCATATCCATCGGGAATTATGAGGCGCCTTAAGGAAAGCGTGAAGCTGATGGTGGAAGCAGGTCTTGAGGAGGAATGCAGCGAGATTTATAGCAAATGGCGAAGGGAGTTTCTACAACAGTGTCTGCGGGCACTTGGGTTGCAATTTC
>Ga0123342_1008021_pt1 | contig 13566 bp, 6 predicted proteins | sample Turbeawhitnodule_FD_89960 | JGI IMG/M metagenome (GOLD analysis project Ga0123342, IMG submission 89960) | Root nodule microbial communities of legume samples collected from Mexico - Turtle bean Mexico white nodule | ecosystem: Host-associated > Plants > Roots > Nodule | place: Mexico: Nepantla...
AAAAAGCAGCCAACTATCTCTCGCAGCTCCTCTGAAGCCGAGTATAGAGCACTTGCCACCACCACATGTGAGCTACAATGGTTGTCTTACCTCCTTCAGGATTTACATCTTCCTCTCTCCCAGTCTGCAACCCTGTATTGTGACAAAAAATCTGCCCTTCAAATAGCTTCCAATCAAGTTTTTCATGAACGAACCAAGCACATCGAAATTGATTGCCACCTAGTTCGTGAAAAACTTAACTTTGGTCTCCTCAAACTGCTGCCCATTACCTCTGCAATGCAAGTTGCTGACATATTCACCAAATCCCTTGCTCTCTACTCTCAAATCCAAGCTGGGTCTGACAAATATCTACTCCCCAACTTGAGGGGTGTTAACATATTTAATTTTCTATTGTAAATTATTGGGCTTTGTTTCTTTGGCCCAACTTTCCTTTTCTATTTTAGTTAGGTCTTAATCTTTCTCCTATATATACACCATGTATTTTACTCTTTAATATACAAGTGAATAAAAGTTTATTTTATATTTAGTTTTCTCTACAAGTAGGGTTTATCAAAACCTTTTTTTTTCCATTACGATTACGTACAATTACGTACACTACATTAAAACATCACATCAGACAAAGAATATTCATCATCTTCATTTCTGTAATATATCTTTTTATAAGTTAAAAGAATTAGTAGTTAAAATCTGGTTAATGTTAAATATTAATTTATAAATTTTTATTATTTTTAGATACTAACAGTTTTTTAAGTTTATAAAATAGTATGTAACTTAATTCATAATATAGTAACTAGATATTTTTATTTAATAATTCAATTAAATGTTTTTATTTTTTAATATTATTTTTTATTTAATAATTGTTTTAAGTGTCTATTTTAGTTAAAACTCATGTTTGTTGAGGGTCATATTGATATGATTGAATACATTATAAAATCAAAATAAAGAATGTAACATATTCATTTTAGTTATGATTAACAATTTTGTAATCTCTATTCATATTTATGATGAACATAGTTTCAAATAATATGATTAGCAAGCAGGACAATTTCGGTTTATCCATAAAGATAATAGAAGATTAAAATATAATTTTTTATTATAATTGCGTAATATTACTAAGCGATATATATTTCACATTGGTTAAAAACGACAATTTTACACCATTATCCCTGATGTAGTTGCAAGCAAGGTAACTGTTTTTTTACATCAGTTTTAATAGAAGTAATGTTCTAATTCTGTAGTAATGTTGTGCAAATAGAAAAATGATTAGTAAACACAATTAGGATTAAAATGCAAAAGAAAATCAATTTATGTTTTAGAAAATACATTCTACAATCATTCTTTAGATATAGTAAGTGACACGGTTTGCTAACACTTCCAGCTCAAAAAAATTAGTATTTAAAAAATTAATTTAAAACTATTTATTAATAATAAAAAATAATTTGAATACTAATAATTTTAGTCAATAAAATAATATTTAATTTAATTAATATAATAAGTAATTATTTTTTCTCTAAACTTGATTTCTATTAACTTGATCTCTATTTAATTTAATGATTTTTCTATTAACTTGATCTCTATTTAATTTAATGATTTTCTTATTGTGATTAATAATTTTAATTTTTTTTAATACTACTTAAGCCAAGCGATAAATAACCATTAATAAACACATCCATTTAAAATTATTTTAAGTACATCTCATTGGGAATTCGAAAGTGTCAGCACAATTTAAAATTTAAAATGTAATGACAATATGACAAGAATTAGTAACATTTGAAAAAATTGAAAACCAAATTTGTTAAAAATAGAAATTAGAGGCAAATTCACGAAAAAATAGAGTTAAGGACAGAAGGTGCAATCAAACCAAATAGATAAATGAAACATTCAAACATTTTCCGGATTATTGTGAGCAGTATATGGTGAAGGTAGATTTAGTTTTGTGTTTGATTTTGTAATGATGGCCAATGAAACTGTGTTACCTTACCACTGATGTTTCAAAGAACAACCAATAGCAAGAATTCCAATCCTTTAAACATGTGATAGGTATTCGTACCCCAAGCATTCATGTCAAGCTAAATTTATCTCCCTGTTACGCAGGAATTCACTGACTTCTTAGCTGAATTTGAAGTCCTGGCTACACCTTAGCCTATTCCTCCCATTTGTCATGGTTAGAATTGTCTAGTACATTAACATACAGAATCAGGTAAAATTCAGCCCTAAACTGAACATAACCTGTCCACAATACAGAACAAGATAAGGGTTCCTACTCCATGTATTAATTTACACAAGCATACCTGCTGCTTGTAGAGACAAAATCTGGAAAACATGGTACTAAAAAACTTGTACAAAGAAAACCAGTTTTTAGCTAGAAGCAAGGAGTGGCACAGGTGAAATAGAATCAGCAAATTTATCCACCAGCTCCACATCTTTGGTGCTTGTACATCCTATTGATGAACTACTTGTGTCAACACTTGAGGCCAAACCTGTCAGTGTTGTCCTAAAGCAGGAATTCCCAGCTTTGTTGTCAGTAACAGACATAGAAGGTTCCATGCTATAGGCAGAGTAACTTATGGTGCTAACATACTTTTCCAAATGACCTGCAGGTTCTTGTGAGAATCCCTTTGTTGTGTTCTCATCCAACTGCTTCAAGAAGCTCTCCTCTATCTCGCATAAAGATTCAGCCTCCCCTTCACTGCTCTGGCCATAGTGAGCATCATAATCTGATTTGGCACCTCTCAATTCACCACTAGTTTCCATTTCTCGCTGACTGTCATATTCATCCTCCGAGTGGCGACCCGATGAATGAAAAGACATGGGAGAATACCCGCCTGTTGCTGATTCTTCACGGTCTCGAAGTGTCTTCATGATAAGTGTCTTGAGTAAGTTCATAACTTGAACCGCATGCATCAGGGCAGTTAGAGGATCAGACATCTGCTCCAGAAAACAAAGATGAATTAAAAACAGACCATTTTCCAGAATTCATAGTTTTAATGTGTACAAGGGTAGAATAACCTACTGTTAGCCAAAAAACAGCAGCTTGTGCTTGGTAATGTGATAGACAAAGGAATATGAAGCTATAATATTATTAATTTGATAATACCAGTGAGTTCAGTGGCTCTACAAGCAAGGAAAATACCCAGAGTCCAAGACAAGAAGAAACTCTCCTAACAGACAATAATCCAGCCTGATTCTGCCCACTCTCCTCTCTCCCAAAATAATGACTCCTCTCCTACATGTCTCTGATGCCACCTCATTCATTCACTAACTAATTCTCATTCTCTCCACTACTGGGTCTATTTGAAAATGAATAATTTGATTTTTAAAAATTTATGTAATGTTTAAAATTTTATTATGCTATTTATATGCTATTTTGGTTTCTCGGGTACTATTCAAGAGATTTATTTAAGGGGTTTAAATATTCTTTCATACAAACAGACTTGGGGATCAAACCTTTCACCACATGCTTAAGGAGCATGGTCAATAGTTCGATTTTAGAATTAGGATGTTGTTCCTATTTGAATTTTGTGTTAAACTTTAGCCTCGAAAGTTCAATAAACTCCTCTGCATAACATATTTCATCTTCTTTCAAACAACTTCTTTACAAAAAAAATAAAAAAGATAGATGTACATCAAGCAAACACAATTTCTTAACAGACAATGAGTATTATGAGAGCATACCTGAGTCATGTTTGGAGCAAAAACCATTGCAATATTTCTTGCATTCATTTTGTTAAATTCCTCCTCTTCTACAACATCGGCCATGAGATCAATGGCCCAGCTGAGTAAGGCAGACTCAGTTGGCTTTAGCTGCTTCACAAGCTCAACAGATTCTTCTTCTGTGTTGCATTGAAGAACTTGCTCAGGGGAAAGTCCATCTAGCACTCCTGAAGGTAGCTCTCGAAACCAGGCTTTAATTAGTCCCGCCAAGCAGTGCACATCAATGTCATCAGGCACAATGCCCCTATTCAACTGGTCCCTCACATGCTCCTCTTGACTATTTTCTGGGTTTATGCGAAATATACCCTCAGCCTGGAAAGAAAAAAACAAAAAGAAACTTAATCTGAAACTCACTGTTTGCAAGAGCTTGGTGTTACAAGACAAAACACACCATACAGCCAGTACCTTTAAGCCTCTCTGTGAGTACAGCCGATCCTGCATTAGCAGGAGAATAGTGGGGACACTGTTTCCTTTAGAATCATAAGAACACTGCATAGATTCTGCCGAGACGCCAAACACACTTACACTGCAAGCATTGATGACAAGCAATCACAAGTTAAAATGATGCTAAAGACATGAGAAAAGGAAGAAAAACCCTGCTAAAATAGGTTCAGCGAAGAATTAGAGTAAGAAAACAAGGCTGGATTATAACTTTTGAAAAATGAAATAGCAACAAAATAGCAAAAAAATAAACTCTAAATAAGATTGAACAGTTCATTCCGTGGCTAACCAGGAACTTGTACAAGGAATTCTAAATACTAACATGTGCCCCAATCTCTATTTATCCCGTGCCTAACGAAGCATTTAACCAACATGTGCCCCAAATCCCAAACAATGAGAAGTTCCCCATTTTTACAACTGTTTATACAAGAACAAGACTCTACAGGATCAGGACCAAAGTCAAACAAATAATGAACAACCCGAATGCACTAGTTTGAAACATTCTCGTGTTAACGAACTCCTAGCATAGACATATAGAAGAAGTTCTGGCCGCAGCTTATTCTTCACCACCCTACATGAAAATCTAACACTTTCTCTGTCTTCCACATATATACACACCAAAAGCTCTTCCCAGCCAAAAAAAAGGTACATTTTTTTTATAGCATTTCAAACAAAACCCATTTGAAATCTAACATAAATACAGTCCCGATTTAGAAAGAAGAAGAGAAGCGGTAGTGGTTACCTAGCACTGGGTACCCTAGCAGGGATCTCAACTTGGAATTCGTAAGGAAGGCCAAGGAAACCGTTGAAGCGGTCGAAGGTGACATGAGTAATGTGCTGAACGTTAGTAGGCCATCCGATCTCCATGTGATGGACGGTGGAGATTACATCGTCGGGTGGGTCCACCCTGCACGAAACCATCGATTTTCTGATGGCCGCCAAGAGAAACGCCACGAGGGAGAGCTGGTTCTGCTGCTCTTCTTCTTCCTCGGCCGTTCGCGCCGCCCTCGACCGCTTCCCACCGCCGCCGCATCTACCTCCCTTGGTAACCATGACCACTCCGGTCATTCTCTCTCTTTCTCTCTCTCTCTTGCCTTGGAGAGTTTTTCAAATATTTGAGGTTGAATGAAACAATGAATTGGAGTTAATGGGTTTTGTTGGGTTGCATTCAATATGGTTTTGTTTTGATGCTCTCTATGTTTAAAGTTCAAACTTCAAACGGCCATTCTTTTCTCTTTCTTCACTTTATGAATCTGCTCTACCCTCTCTTTCTTACCTCCATCTTTCCCTTAATTACCACTCACGCCACTCTGCTTTATTAATTAATTAATTAATAACTTCTTATCCAAACCTCAATTAAGGTTAGCGTTATCTGCACAACATGTCACATTATTGTCTTTTAATTACAGTTACTACTTCTACTCGTCTGTCATAATTAATAACTTTATCCACATATAATTTCAGTTTTCAAATCCATATTTTCAACTAATTCATACACATTCAAAATGTTAGTTGATTTAGTTAGTAGTAATAAAATTTTCCTAAAATTATTCAGACTTATAGTCTCAAGTTTTTATTTAATTATTTCTGTACCTAATTCACCACTAACATCTACTAGTTATCATAACTATATTATAAAGCAGTTAGATATATTTTGTCAAAAAAAAAAATTGATACAAAGGATAATTTTAAAAAATCTTTTAACAGACGCAGAGATATTTTGAAAAATTGTCTTACATGTATGTGATTTATGGCTTATTTAATGTTTCTTAAGTTAATCAAGTTTTCATTCTAAAATAACACAAATTTTACGAAGCCTCATATTATTATTTTATATTCGTGTGTTTGAATTTATGGTGAAATTAGAATATAAAAAATAAGAAAATTATTAAATAAAAATTAATTTAAAACTAAAATAATTAATTACTGTATTAATTAAATTAGAGACTAATTTATAAATTAAAAAAATTATTGATATCTAAAATAATTTTTAATATTAATAAAAATTTATAAAATAATTTTTAAATTGATATCTAATTATTAGTTACAAAGATTTTAGTTACTAATCACCTATGTTTTAAATTAGTTTCTTTTAATCTTTTAAAGACTAATTTATAATAAGTAATGTTGATAGCTAAAACTTTATTAACTAATTTAAATATCAATTTATAAGTCATTTTATAATATTTTATTAATAATAAAAATCATATTATATATAAATAAGTTTTTAGTCTCTAAATTAATATCTAATTTATAGTGATTAATTATTATTTTTTTTCTAAATTTGATTATTATTTAATTACTTTCTTTAGTTAAAATAATAAAAATTGGAATATTTTATAAGATATGGTATTAGAGTTTGCTTAGGATAACTTTTTATGCTTAATATTTTGATTGAAGAATTTTGAGAGGAAATAACAGTTTAAATAGTTTAATTATTTAGTGCAAAAATGGATTTAAGAATATTTTAAGTAAAAGACAATTGACAGAAAACTAATTTTAATACATTTAAAAAAATTAAGAGACCAAAATACAAATATCATAATTTTAAAAAATTAAAATTATGTATATATATTATACAATTCTAAGTTTTTATAATGTTATATTACAAAATTGACGTTTTGTGTGATAAAAAATTGACTGTTGTTTGGAGGTGAGAATTAGTAGGTTCTGTCTATGAGTTTAGGTTTTGGATTTAGAAATATAGTGAAGGGATTAGGTTGCATTACTGATTTAGGTGGATACACATCATAATTTTATTTCTTGGATCATAGGCTTAAGGATTTGCAAAAAAGGGAATCCTTCAATTCCAAGAATGTTAATGATTTGCTTCCTAAAACACATCACAATTATTAATCATTGAAAGAAAGATTTGACTTTGTTTATTCATAATTGCATCTATTGGATTATATAGTCATTAATTTTCATTATTAGAAAATTAAACAATCCACTTCTTAAATTAAACCATCATTTATTGAGTGCCTTCATTTCATTTGTTCATCTACATACTGCTAGGGACTTTTTACTAAAATAAATCAAATATAAAAAATTCCTTAAGATATATTACTATATTTGATTTCTCATACTAAATCTGTTTACTTTACAAATTCAAAATTTAGTTTACAAAGAGTCCAATTCTCAATTCTGAATCGTAAGTAGTAGGTTTTTTTATTAAAAAAACAGGTCGAAGTTTGGCTCTTTTTAGAATCAAATTTCGACTTGTTTTTCTTTTTGTAATTTTCTCAAAAATGGATGGAAAATGTTTTCAAAATAAAAAATAAAAAAATAATAAAGAAAAATAATTTACAATAAGTAATTAAAATATTGAAATTAATTTTAGTTTATCTTAGAGAAACAATAAATAAAAGATAATTTCAGTATACATAAATTTTAGAAAGAAAGTGAGTATAATTCCAATTTTTTTATTTTGTAATATAATTTAGAATGAAAATAATAATAATTATAATAATTTACAAAAAAAAAATGTAAGATAGAAGAAAAATATAAAAGTATATTTATCTATAAAATTAACTTTTCTACCAAGCTCAAGAAGATATGTGAATGACTTTATTCATAAAAACATGAAGTGTGCATCTTAATATTTTGTTTATATAAAATATGGATGATTCTTAAGTTTTTTAATGAACCGTGAACGTGGTGCATAAATATTGCAAAAAAATTTAGGTATATTACAGAAATGGATAGATGGTATATTACAGAAAAAGAGATTTATAATTTATTACTTAAATGGACCAGTCGTTGTGTTACTAGTACAATTTATTGTTTTTAAATTATTATACAGTGTTGTGATTTCGCCTGAATGAGAAAAATTATATTGAAGTTGTTATTAGTTCACACATCCTTCCTTTTTAAAATTTAATTGAATTTTTGAAATTTAATTAAAAAAATCATATTAATTAAGCACGATTTTAATTAACTTTAATCAATATTAATTTTATATTTTATATTTTATCGAAGTTTTCATACTCTATGACGATTTCAGTATAAAAAAAATTACACATAAGTCATGAATGATTTTTTTTTATTTTTTTACATTGAAGTCACCATATTCCGAGAATCTTGATTTTTTTTTTAAAAACAAAAAAAATTGTTTAAAATTTATGATGACATAAATTACAAATATTTGATTTTTGTAACATATGATATATGTGTCAATAATTAAAAAATAAAATTTAATTTTCAAAATGAAAGTATTGTAAGATGACATGTTTGTTTAGGGGTTAGAGTTTAAGTTTTGTATGGAGAGTGTAGTGTTTGTGATCTAGGATTTATGGAGGGTTTAACATTTATGGTATGGTTAGAGTTTGAGTTTCAGTGTTTAATGTTTGTTGTTTATGCTCTAGGGTTATCATTTAGGTTTAAGGTTTGAATTTTGTAATTATGTATAAAATTTTTAAATTATGTTATAATATCAATGTTAATGAAAGTATACATTAATTCATAATTTTATTAACATTGATATTATTACATAATCTAAAAATTTATACATAATCACTAAATTCAAACTAAAAATTAATAAAGACTAAAATGTGAATCATAAACTCTTCATAAATTTTAAACCCTAAACTATCCATAAATTCTATATTATAAACTTCGCATCTTTCATAATTGTTTGACCTATTCAATATTATAAAGTTTACTTAGATTTTAAAATATATTTCCTCTCATTACAACTTTGATTACACAATTTTTCGTTTTAGAAAACACAAGCCTTGATTTAATTGAATCAAATAATATTTTTATTTATTATTTATTATTTTATATGTGAATGCTACTATCAATTTGCATGTTCAAACACTTTTCTTCCTGAATTTTTGTATTTATATAATTATTATTATTTAATATAAGATATTAAAGAAAATAAAATGTATATACTTTTACATTAAATATTTAATAATATTATATTTTTGTTTATGTGTTTTTAATTTTCTTTTCTAAAAATATATTTAATTAATATTTAAAATATATCGGTCAATAATAACATTTGATATCGAAATTCGTCCAATCGGTTAAGGATAAAAACCTTAAGGTAAAAAGGAATATGCAACAAATTAGGTATTTGCATTTTTATGATTATACACATTAAATACGACCCATCAATAATATAGTTAATGACAAACTGTACTGTATAAATAAACACATCAGACAAAGCAAATGTACGCAATTAATACAACATCCATTACATATCGCATACCGAACACTTATTTGAGTGTCAAAGTATCTTTTGCAAATATATTCCCGACTGAAAGTCAAAGTTTGAGAAATAAGAGCGAAAAAAGGAAGAAGTAAAGAACGACTAAATAAAAGAAATCAATTGTTTAAATTACACTTATTATCTCAACCCATATACAAGAACATAAAATCACCTGCTGCATGATAAAAATGAAAATAGACAAATAAAAATAAAATAAAGACAAAAAAATCATATAAATTAAAATAATATTTTATTTCAAAAGTAAAAAATAACGAAAAATAATAAATATGATTTAATAAATGTATTGTTGTTCCAAAGTCATACACATTCTATTCCTTTTCCCTCAAAAGCAACTCTGATTTTTTTTTTTTATGATATACCTTTTCATTTTACCATCTAATTTACAAATCAAAATTAATAAAAGCATAAATCTTCTATAATAAATAAATTTGTAAAATTTAAGTATAAATAAATTATCCAATTCACTTTAAACTTTCATTTTTTTAAAAATAACATAAAAATAAAATCAATATATTATACCTGCACTTTATCCTAAATTGATAAAACTCACAAGAAGAGTATTTTTTTATAATGTAATTAGGAATAATAAATAAACTAATGTATGCAGATATTGATTTTATCTTCTTAATGTTGATAAAGAATATTTGAATTGATAAAAAATTAGTATGTATAAAATATTAATTTTTAAATTAATTATGATAATGAGAATGTATATATTCGTTTTTTTACCTTCATTCTTATATTCACTGCATATTTTAAATCAGTGAGACACTCTTTATTTATTTAAAGTTTTACATGAAAATTTATAACCAAATTATAAAGTACAAATCTTATCTTATCAATTTGGTGAAATTAAATTTAAAGTTATTTTCTTAAGAATTCTATTATATAATGACAATTTATTATTTGATACAGAGAAACAAATGCATCTTATCTTTATTTTAAAATTTAGTTTTAAAAAAAAAATATTTAAATGTGTCCCTATTTAGATATGCACATTTAAAACAAATTTTAAGAAAATAGCAATTCCCAAGAAATTCACAAAGACATACTGCAACCGTACTTTGAAATCAGGAATTTGAATTTTTGGAAGACCGTTGCAAAAAGTTTTTTTGTTAATGCGGTCAGAGAGGCTCTTATTCTTCTTTTATTATTCATAATAATAATATTGTTATTATTATTATTATTATTGGAGAGACAAGTTTTGTATTTCCAAAAACTATGGATTCTTTTTATGTAATTAGCGTGATTAAAGGAAATGGTGATTATTCATCTAACATTGGTTACCAAAACTATTTGTCATTTTTGTCGTACTTATTTGGATCCTATGCAAAGTGTCTCTTCTTTTGACTGGTTGGTTGCTACCCAAAATTATGTGTCTTTTTCATGGCATTTGCTTACACCATTTCAGAATCTGTCACAACCACCACCACTCAAAGTCAAACATGTGGAGTTTGGTAAGCTACTATTCATGCAATGTTTTTGTTAATTAAAGGAAAGAATAAATAAAACAGAACAGCACACCAATTTGTTCACGTGCCTTGAAAAAAATTAACATTACAATAAAAATAATAAAAAATCTGCATTTGTTTTCAATGTAATCAACCATTTAATTATCAAAATTCGAGAGTGTATGTGAACTTGTGAGATCATGAACTCGTGAGAATTCTATAGTCCACTCGATTGGTAAACTCGTATATAAAAAATATTTTATTAATATGATTAATTAAAGTATAATTGCAAAAATATTCTTAAAATAAATAAGTTTATATAAATATTATAAAACATGAGTTCTTAAAGTTGAATTTGATTCACACTTACTACATGAATTTAAAAAATAAAATATTATGAAATTTATGCTTAATTGAATCTCTCAACTATCTTCCATTAAAAGCAAATGTATGTAGCAAAATGAAATAAGAAAGTCACTTTTAAAAATCATTTAATTGATTATTTGTTTGAAGCATGTGTCTATTCCTTTTGGTGGTGTTTTCTGAAACTAGAGAGAACAAAAACATAAAACGAGTCAACCATCCAATGTTGGTGGCGGTGCAAATCACTACAAGAAAATAACAATTTAGTCACCGAATTCAGCGGCTGAAAATAAGTGGTCACAATTTGCAACTGAAATAGTCACCGAATACCTGTAGTGTCAAATCTGCGACCGAAATAGCGACCAAGTGAATTATTAATGATGCTAGTTAGTTTTGCGACCGAATCAACTATCGAAGTTGAGAGTGACAAAATAACTGGTCGCTAAAGTGGTGGCTGTTTTGAATAAATTGGAAAAATATATTTGCGACCGAATTAGCCACCGATTATGTTTCTTTTTTAGCCACTGATTTTAATTCGGTTGCTAAATATTATTGTTTATTTTCTGCCACCGAATTAGTCACCGAATATGTTTATTGTTTAGCCATCGATTTTTCTTTGGTCGCTAAATACAATTGTTTATTTTTGCCACCGAATCAGCCACCAAATTTATTTTGTTTTTAGCCACCAATTTGTTTATGGTCTCTAAATATAATTGTTTATTTTTTTCACCAAATCAGCCACCAAATAAATATATTTTTTAGCCACCGAATTTCTTTTGATCGCTAAATATAATTATTTATTTTATTACTACTAATAATAATAATAATAATTTATTTTTATTTTAAAAAAATATACAAGAATAACACTTTATATATTCATGAGTGATCATGAGTTTGTAGTTTCTTAAATTTAAATAAAATTAATTAAATATTATTTTTAAAATATCAACTCAAATAAAAATTATAAATAAAATTACATAACAAAAAATTATTATTAATAAAATTAATTCTTTTAAAAATAATTACGCCACATAATTAAATTTAAATAAAACTATCTCTTCAAAATAACTAATTTTATAAAAATAAATAAATTTTCAGAATTAAATTGTAAACTCGTTTCTATAAAAAAAAAGTTGTTTAAATAAAAATTATTAATAGAGATAATAAGTATATGTAAGTCAGAAACCATCAACTTTGTATTAGTATGAAAAATAATTAAATGATTAAAATATTCATATTTATTATCATATTTAAATACTTATCTAATATTTATTTTTGAATGTGTATGGCTACATAGTTTATTCATTTCTAATAATAAATAATATAATTAGATAAAATATTGAGATGTTGATTCAAAATAAATTTTATTATACGTATTGAAAAAATAAATAATGTAATTAGATAAAACATTGGGATCTTGATTCAAAATCAATTTTATTTTATATATTGAAAAATTTGTGTGTCATAAATTTTTGAATATTATTATTATTATTTTAAAAAAGTTTTCTTATTCTTCTTCAAGTTTCAGTAGAGATTTGGTGTTGGCTTTTAGGGCATTGAAGAACCATTGGAGAAGGAGGAGGAAGCGGTAGGTGGTGGTTGTGGTGCGAACGAAGGTGCGAGAGGAGGAAGAGGAAGTTGCGGGTGGAAGGCGTCGCCGCAAACAGAGACGAACGGAGGCGCGAGCGGAGGCGAACGGAGGCACGAGCGGAGGCGAACGGAAACGCGAACGGAGACGCGAACGGAGGCGAGCGGAGGTGTGAGCAGAGGCGTGAACAGAGGCGCGAACGAAGGTCTGCAAGTATTTTCTACTATATTTTACTCAAGTTAATGTCCCAATGTAATTTCTTATGAACTATTAAATTATGAATGCATATGAAGCAATGTACCGTGTACGACGGGAATCAAATTTGTTAATATGTGTTTTGAGTTTTATTGACGAGTTGGAAAGATAATTGAGGCTGAGGAGTTGATACGTAAAATGCCAATGAAACCTGATTCTGTGATTTGGAGTTCATTACTTGGATTTTGCCGGAAGCATGGTGAAACCCTCTTAGCCAAATTAGCAGCTGATAAATTTAAGGAGTTAGAACCAAACAATTCATTGGGCTATGTGCAAATGTCCAATGTATATTCCTCTGCCGGTAGTTTTACAGAAGCTTGTTTGATTACAAAGTTGGTGGTCCAGTCCAATATCGTTGGATGTATCCATTTAAGAGGTATAAAATTACTAATTATTATTATAATATTTGTTGTTTATTTATTTAATATTTAAAATTATGTACATCCATATTCTTTTTTAGGTTCTTACACTCCCTAAAAAAAAGTAAAAAATAAAGCGAGGGTGGAAGGCTCTATTTG
>Ga0123342_1008022_pt1 | contig 13566 bp, 4 predicted proteins | sample Turbeawhitnodule_FD_89960 | JGI IMG/M metagenome (GOLD analysis project Ga0123342, IMG submission 89960) | Root nodule microbial communities of legume samples collected from Mexico - Turtle bean Mexico white nodule | ecosystem: Host-associated > Plants > Roots > Nodule | place: Mexico: Nepantla...
TTGATTATTTCGAGATAATCAATTGTACACTAAATCAACATTTATCAAAATATCAAATAATCAATTAATCTAAATGAATAATAAATATTAAAAAATAATCAATTATTCACAAATATTAATGAAGTTTTATTTATCAATAAATACATACTTTAATCAATTAAGTTGTTATTCAGACAACACTTATTAACTCCAAATTCAATTTTGAATTTTTGCCAAAGTTATTTCTGACAAGTTTTACATGAGCATTAAGATTAATTCTATTACACTAATAAACCTTTATGCACGTACATATATGTATTCAAACATGAAATTAAAACAGCATTCAAACATCAAATTAAGAAAGAAAAAGTAAGAAAGACACCTTATCTATTAATATCTTTAAACTATTACAAAAATCTTCATAATAAAAAACATACATTATATAAAAAGAACCCACTATTTTGGTATCATCTTTTAATTGAACCATTTTACTTGAAGAATAATTTATTAATTAATTTTAATGAATTAATTTATTTAATAAAATAAACAAATAAATAAATAATCTTTCTTTTAAAATAATTAAATAACTTTTTTTTAAATAATGACTATATAATTTTGTAATACTATTTTTACCAAATTATATATATATATATATTAAATTTATTTTTTAATTAATTATTTATAAAAAATTTAAAATTTTAATATAATAAAAGTGTAAGTATACATGCGGTGGTGGACATTATATTTGTTAGTTAATATAGAAAATATGAAGTTATTCACTTATTTTAGAATTAATATGTTATATAATTAGTATTTATAATCAATATGGTCATTTAACTTTTATTTTATAATTAATAATTTGTATATAATATTCCATATAATTAAATTTTTATTTAATTTTATTTATATATTATTTACTTCTTATATTAAATTTTCTTTATGTATCATCAATATCTCCTTCTAGAATGTGTCAATTACAAGAAATTTAAATGTGTCAAAGTACAAGAAATTTTATGTTAGTGGTGAAATTCGTTTTCATTATTACGAATATGAGTAATTTCTTTTATTACATATAAAAATAAGTTAGGGGATAAAGGACAATTTTATTCAACTAAAATCATTTTGAAATAGAATGATTTTATGATGAAGATATTAGAGAGAATGATGACTTTGATTATTATTTTAAAATCGTGGGCATCTCCACGACTTTGTTAAGTTTATAAATTAAAGAATTGAAGTCATGAAACAACTCCTAATTTCGAGAAAACGTGTTTATGCTAGATGACTCTAGTTGAATTTAAAATTCATCTCCTTTAGGAGTCATTAAGGTTCTCAACGAGTTTGGTAAGTCTGATACCGTGGTGCATTGTTATTTGAGACATGCTACAATAATTGTTGGTTTCATGGTGCTCGTTGTATCATTATAAGAAAATTATGAATTGGAAAGCAATTTTAGAGACAAAAAAATATTTAGTTGTTATAGTAACTAAATTAAAAACCATTTTAGAGACTTAAAATATTTTTTGGTTTATAAATTAGTTTCTATTAGTTAAATGATTTCTAAATTGGTATCTAATTAGCAACCAAAGTTTTTTATACCAAATTTAGAATCTAAGTAATTGGTAGTTAAAATATTGGTAGCTAATTAGATACCAATTTAGAAACTATTTAATAATAATAGAAACTAATTTAGAAATATTTTTTTGTTAGTTTCTAAAATGGTTTATAATTTAGTCACTATAACAACTAATTATTTTTTGTTTTTAAATTTAGTTTCTATTTCATGATTTTATTGTAGGGTATGTTTGAGATTTGACAAATGCACTTTCACGTGCTAATTTGGTCGGAGCTAGTGATCTTAATAGTTAGTATTAATTAATATAATTGAATAACTAATATAATTGAATGTTATTAAATAATATAATTAATATAATTAAATGATAGTATTTAATGAAAAACGGTAAAAAAAGTAAAAAATAAAAAACAGCAAAAAAATAAAAATAAAAATTAATCAAAGAAAAGAATGAAAATATTGTTTATTAATATATTTTGAAATTTTATTTTTTTCTTACATTTATTTATTGTGTGTTTAAAGAAAGAAAAAGATAAAAATATTACGTTAAGTCATGTAATTAAGTAGAGATGGAAATTAAATAGTAAGATAAAGTTATGAATAAAAAATAAAATGGTAAAGATATTCTAATTGACAAATTTGTATGTTTTGCTGATTTTTATAATTTTTTTCATTAATTACTATCATTTAATTATATTAATTATTCAATTATATTAATTAATAGTAACTAATAAAAATTTAAAGGTATTTAACTCCACCTTTGAAAATGCTTTTTTCAAATTCCAAACATGCATCCACTGTATAAGGAAACCAACAATTGTTGTAGCATATCTCAAATAACAAATGTACCACACTCACCAAATTCGTTGAACACATGGATGACTCCTAAAGAATTTTAAATTCAACTGGAATCATGTAGGAGAAACACGTTCTCTCAAAATCAGGAGTCGTTTAGCAATCTCATGATTTCAATTAATTAACTTCTAAACTTAACAAAGTCATGGAGGTTTCTCACGACTTTAAAATAATAATCAAAGTTTTCATTTTCTCTAACAATTTTTATCTCATAGATATGAAGTCGATTTAGTTCAAAACAATCTTGCTAAATAAAGTCATCCCCTATCCCCACAACTTATGTACATACATAATAATTTTTTGTACCCATATCCATAATAACGAATTATACCATTAAAGTAAATTTACCATCAAATACACTTGAAATTCTTACGTGAAAGTATAACGTGAGACATAATTTAATTTAAGAATAATAATTACACTTTTGAATTTTCTAGGGTTGGATGATTTTGCTTTTTATTTTTTATTTTTTATTTTTAGTGGCTCGATTATAATTCATATATTTTAAAAATGAACAATTTGAAGTTCATAATTTTAATAGTTTGATATTACTCCATGTATTAAAACAACATTTTAGTCAAGTTCATAATTTTAATAGTTTGATATTACTCCATGTATTAAAACAACATTTTAGTCTTGTTATTGACCTATTATAAATCATTCCATTTTTAATAAGTGTACTTACATGAAAAAAAATCTATACAAGAATTTCGATATTAATTATTTATATTTATACAGCTAAATAATTTAATTTAGAAATTAAATAAATTATGAAATACATTAAAGAGTTAGAGTAAAATAATGGAAGATCATTGTCCAAACTCTGAAACATATTAGCTAATTGGATTGTGGATGATTAAAATTGTAAAAAATTGGATGATAAGTTAATAGTGACCCTAAAATTATTCATTATTTAAATTGTGTACTGACCGGTCCCAGGCGTTGACTAACTACGGGTAACATTGGTGCCACGTAAGCGGGTCCCACGAGTAGCGCGAACCAATACCTTGCAAAGCACGTGCGCTAAGAAGTCAAGAGTGGTCAGAAATCAGTCATCAGGATGTACCGACTTGCCACTAAACAGTGTGGAGAGGTCGGGCATCAGAGACCCAAATAGTAAAGATGGGCCACAAGAAGTGGATCCTAGATCACACATCAGTTACTAGTAAGGGAGAAGCCTAGATCACGAGTGCCCATGCGTGTAGAGTGGACGACGCATTCAGGCGTGACACAAAGTACAAAGCCATTAGGGGAATATCAGGGGTGAGCTGCATGCATGACACGTGAACAGCTAAGGCACTCTCAGAGGCGGGTGACCCCAGAGATCAGGTGCACGAGGAGGCATCCTGGTGGTCATCCTGTCAGAGGTTACATTCCAATTAAGGACCTCATGCGCTAGGTTATCCTAAGAGTAAGGTAACAACAGTGCTGTGCTCACCCATCAGAAGGGCCCATTTCATGTAAACAGGAAACCCTAGTTTTCAGTCTATAAATAGTAAGTTAACAAACTTGACAAGAAAGAGAACTCTCTTGCACCGTTACACACACACACAATAGCAAGAGCACACAGTTTCGGTGTTTCCTAGACCTAATACTGACTTGAGCTTCGGAGTGCAAACAGCTGCTAGGGAGCCCTTTGTCTTTGTGTTTCAGGTGTTCATCGCAGGAAAGGCACACGCGAGCGCAAGGACTCTGGACGTAAGAGCGACGTAGGCGTTTCGAGTCAACCGGCAGGAATATTTGGCACCCACCGTGGGGTACGATACAAAACACTATCCCACCAGCAAGAACCAGGAAGATCCAAGAGATGAGAAGCACGAGGCAAGGACCTGCTGCACCAAACGGGGTGAGGGCTTCACCTTGCAGCAGGTTATGGAGATGATGCAAGCCCTTCAGGAAGAGGTGGTTGTGTCAAGAGCAAACTAAGAACGCATCCAAGCTGACTTGGTAGTGTCGCAGACCACGAGCGAAGAACTACGTCGTTCAAATGAGGAACTGCGCAGAGACCTGCAAACCCACACGACGGAACATGAAGGTGCAGATCAGGAGCCTAAGACTCCACCCAGAGAGTTCCCAACACCATTCTCGCCGGAGATCGTTGATGCAGTGATATCAGCCACGCTCGTAGGACCCAAGGTGACCTTCACTGGGGTGGAAGACCCAGAGGCCCACCTTACGACTTTCCATACACAGATGATGCTGGTTGGGGGCTCCGATGCGGTGCGGTGTAAGCTGTTCATGAGCACTTTGGCAGGAACGGCCATGGACTGGTTCGTCAGCCTCCCTAATGGCCATGTAACGTCGTTCCCGCAACTCACAAAGCTGTTCAAGGTGCAATACATTGCGAATCGAGCCCCCCCCCCCCGTCAGTATCCTATGACCTCTTTGATGTAAAACAATATCAAGGAGAGTCTTTGAAGGATTTCCTCCACCGTTTTGGAGCGCAAGTGGTGAGGTTTAACCTCATAGAAGAGAAGATGATGGTGCACGCGTTTAGGAAGGGCATCGTGCCGGGACCCTTCAGCGAGTCACTCATCCGGAACCACCCCAAGACCTTCGCCGAGATAAAGTGCTGCAAGGTGGCCCATATTACGACGAAGGAAGAAGTTAGTGAAAAGCACACATGTGTGGTCCCCATGCAGCCACGCGGGGCAGGTCGTCCTCAAACCCTAAGGGTCCACGAGGCGACGACGGAGATGAAGACCCCCATGAAACAACAACCCTATCAAAGGCCTAATACGAGGGGGCACGGGAAAGATAACGTGCCGCCAATGCACGACTTCATAGTGGAACTGAAAGACCTCATTGCTATCCCAAACATAGCAGAGAGGCTGAAGGTGCCTCCCAAGACTGACAAGAGGCTCGATCCCAACAAGAACGCCTGGTGTGAGTTCCACCAAGCATACGGCCACCCCATACGCAATTGCTTAGTGTTGGGACACCAACTAGACGAGTTGGTGAAGAATGGTCTCCTAAGAGATTATCTGCAAGAGAAATAGGGGACTGAGGACGTGGCGGCAACAGGGGGTGGTTTGGGGCATGAAGTCCCCGTGCATGGTGAGGTCCACACCATCGCAGGAGGGTTCTCGGGCGGAGGCTGTACCGCTTCTCAGTGAAGGAGATACGCACGAATGGTGATGTCGGTAGAAGCACAGAGAACTGATGATGCCTTCGACGTAGACCTGGTCTTTACTAAGGCCGACTTAGAGGAAGTTGTCCCCCATGACAACGATCCAATAGTGATTTCAGCGGTAACCGCAGGAAGGAAGGTGCATCGTGTGCTAGTAGATCAGGGAAGCTCGACAGACGTAATGTTCTGGACAACCTTCAACAAATTGCAGTTATCCCCCGACATGCCAAGGCCCTATGGCGTTTGTCTCTACGGTTTCGCTGGAGACCAGGTAGAGGTGCGGGGATACTTGGAGTTGAGGACCACCTTCACAGATGGCACCGCGTCACGAACGGAGATCATCAGGTACCTTGTCGTCAACACCTTCTCTGCTTATAACATGTTGTTGGGTAGACCAACACTAAATAGGTTAGGGGCGGTGCCGCCGACAAGGCACATGATAATGAAGTTACCGGACCTGACAGGAAAGGTGATTACTATCAAATCTGATCAGAAGGAGGCCAAGTGATGCTACGAGAATAACCTCAAAGCAAGGCGAGGGGTATCTATGGTCACTAATGGACCACCATACATTGAGAGAATTCCCCTGCCCGAGATCAGCCGCTCCAAACCCGACGAGGCCGTAGCAGAAATCGCCCGCAGAACTAAATATGATCCGTTTGGCAGCTATGGGGAAAGAGAGATTGGAGAGAAAGTCTCCAACCGAAGCAACATCCTCGGTCAAACGACGCGAACCCCGGTTGAGAAGACTGTAGATTCTAGAACTGGGATAACCAGTGATGATTGACTGGGCGATCGGCTCGACCCTCGAACAGAGACAAGGTCAGTTTCAAGGTCTTACAGACAGGGGAAGCAGAGTATTGTAAGATCCTGGAGAGAAACACCAGGTATCAAGGAATGCGGCCCCGTTAGTTTCACACCTGGTCTCTCCCGTGTGGACCGATTCCCTCAGGAGAACAAAGATCTTTGGGACGAAGCACGTATCTTAAGGCGCTGAAGCAAGGCTCGGTTCCTTACACGTGGAACACAGTCGACTACCAGTTTTATTTCAGTTAAAGCAGGAATATTGTACGTGGTATTAGAGGACACTCTTTTTCCCTTACAAGGGTTTTTTGATGAGGTCCCCAAATAATTACGATTGAAATATTTTCTCGAGTTATGTACAATTCAGTTAAGAACTTGTTTTCCTTGCGTTAGAGGTCTTGTGAGCGGAAAGGTAGGTTCGTGAGAGAACACCTCCCCTCTCGAGTGAAAGCACCAAGGTTGAACGAAATAGTTCGCCAGTTAAATCCTCCTTGCCCTCAAGCGAAGCTAAGGTCAATTAATAGATAAATCCTTCTCGCCCTCGAGCGAAGCTGAGGTCAGTTAATAGATAAATCCTCCTCGCCCTCGAGCGAAGCTGAGGCCAGTCAAGCAGTTGTTTTCCTTGCGTTAGAAGCCTCATAGGCGGAAAGGTAGGTTCGCAGAGAACACCTCCCCTCTCGAGTGAGAGCGCTAAGGTTAAACGTAATAGTTATCAGTTAAATCCTCCTCGCCCTCGAGCGAAGCTGAGGTCAGTTAATAGTTATCAAGTTAAATCCTTCTCGTCCTTGAGCGAAGCTGAGGTCAGTTAAGAATTAATTTCCCTTGCGCTAGAAGCCTTACGAGCAGAGAGAAAGGTTCGTGAGAGAACACCTCCCCTCGTAAGTGAAAGTGCAGAGGCAAACGAAAAAATTCGCCAGTCGAGAGAGTTCGTCTCCCTTGCAAAAGCACTAAGGAGGGACAACCCATCTCACAGTGAAACCTCTCCTCTTGATAAGGGGAACATGCAACAAAACACTAAAGGAAATGTCTAGGTGCCAGGCACCATGACAAAAGCAGTTGTGAGAGTCAAAAAGCAGTTTGACATATAGAAATAAAAGTAGATATGAGTTCGGAAAGTAAAGGTAGCAAACATATAAAAGAGTTTGTGCATTAGTCCAATACAAATCAAGGAAGAACCCTGGGAACGATCTTCCCATTTTCAACCAGGTTCGATAAGGAGAAGGGCGTAGTATCCATTCCCGGATGCACACAAGCAACTTGAGCAAGAGCATCCTTAAATCCCTCATCGTAAGCGTCGAGAACGTCCCTAGTCAGGTCAGCCTCAGCTTCCTCAAACCTTTTGGCTTGCTGACGAAATTCGGCCTTCGCTCGATCCAGCTGCGCCTCAAGGCTGGTGGACCTTTGTTCAAGCCCCGTAATCTTGGCCTTAGACTCCTCATCGACCTCTTCCAGCTCAAAGACCCGAACCCACAATGACAGAACTCTCGCCTCCAGCGTAGTAACTTCTTGGCGCTTGGTGTGGAGTAGTTTCGAGAGATGAACCAACTCCTCTCTCGAAGTAGCCTCGCGGGCAACAAACGAGCGAGCTAGCAAAGAGTCCCCCGATTTAGCCCTGGACAGTAAAGCATGGAACTGAGCAAGAAGCGCCCCAAAGTTGAAGCCCAATCTCTCCCTGGCAGCAACTTCATCCGGATCCACAGTCACCCCTTTCTGAAAGCCCTGGATGGCATGTTGAAAAGCAAGGGGCAGTTCAGGGACAAGAGGAGTAGAAACACCAGTCCCACCAAGGTCAGGGAGTAGAGAAACGCTAATCGTGCGACACCGGGGCGAGACAAAACGACCGGAGGAAGATGAATGTGAAACCATCACCGGCGTAGGTTTGGGTTTCTTGTAGTTTGACCCCTCAGCAGAATCCTCGTTTGACTCGATTACCACAACTTTACCCCTGCAAGGGAGTGAGGTGGGAGACGGTTGGACGGCGGTGAGAAGGACCGAAACCCCAGGATTGGAAGGAACGGGTGAAGACGCAGCGGCAGCAAGGGCGCAGGCATGCTGGAGAGAATTGCCCACGTCCCTGCAAAGCCCGTGAAGACAAGTGAGAATATCAGTTAACTTAGCCCGTTTTTCTTCACTCAAACCCATGCCTGCATACAAAGTTCAAGAGATATGGAGGTAAACGATGGGATTGTGCGGAAGAAAGACGCAAACGCGACTTTACAATAGCAAGAATCAACACCTCCCAGAGTTTAGGGTTTCTTGAATCAAAAGGAAACCCAGAAACAAAAGGTGATCAATGCAAAGATTAAGCAACACGGGCAATTATCCAGAACCAGTAAACAGGAGTGAATGAGAGTCAGAGTTCATACCTGCAGACGATAGCAAGAGAAGGTAGAAATGTGTGAAAAAAGTGCGAGAATGCTTGAGGAAGAAGGCGAAACGATCGAAAGGTTTTAGAGAATGACGTAACAAGCGATTAGATGCACGCGCTTTCAAAAGTTTAAAGACAAACAAAAGAAGCGTTAGCGACGTTAAACCCTATCCGTTGATTAAGACATGTGTGCATAGATAAGACAGGCCCAGAAAGACGTCACTTTGGCGCCGTATTTACATCCTGTCGCACAGAGCCACGTAGGTCACCCAAGGCAAGGACTTAGCCTCTTCGCTGAACGAGTTACAACTCGAGGTTGGGGGGCTTGTGTACTGACCGGTCCCCAGGCGTTGACTAACCACTAGTAACGTTGGTGCCACGTAAGCGGGTTCCATGAGTAGTGCGTACCAATACCTCGCAAAGCACGTGCGCCAATAAGCCAAGAGTGGTCAGACATCGGTCATCAGGATGTACCGACTTGCCACTAAACAGTGTGGAGAGGTCGGGCATCGGAGACCCAAACAGTAGAGATGGGCCACGAGAAGTGGATCCCAAATCACACACCAGTTACCAGTAAGGGAGAAACATAGATCACGAGTGCCCATGCGTGTAGAGTGGACGACGCATTCAGGCGTGACACAAAGTACAGAGCCACTAGGGGAATATGGTCTGCAAGGGTCATGATCAGGGGCGAGTTGCATGCATGGCATGTGAGCAGCCAGGGCACTCTCAGAGGCGGGTGACCCCAGAGATCAGGTGCACGAGGAGGCATCCTGGTGGTCATCCCGTTAGAGGTTGCACTCCAGTTAGGGACCCACGCGCTAGGTTATCCTAAGAGTAAGGTAACAACAGTGCTGGTCTCACCTATCAGAAAGGCCCATTTCAGGTAAACAAGAAATCCTAGTTTTCATTCTATAAATAGTAAGTTAACAAACTTGACAAGAGAGAGAACTCTCTTGCGCTGTTACACACACAATAGCAAGAGCACACAATTTCGGTGTTTCGTAGCCCTAGTACTGACTTGAGCGTCGGAGTGCAAACAGTCGCTAGGGCGCCCTTTGTCTTTGTGTTTCAGGTGTTCATCATAGGAAAGGCACACGCGAGCGCAAGGACCCTGGACGTAAGAGCGACGTAGGCGTACAAAGACGTTTCGAGTCAACCGGCAGGAACAAATTGTGTGGATACAAAATCAAACAACTAAACTAAAACTAAAAGAAAAAAACGATCCTTTTAATTATTTGAATCTTATAATCGATCAATGAAAAATTAAAACTATGAAAACCAAATTTGTTTGGATAATTGTAAAACCCACACACCTTTTTGTTTCTCATTCTTATCTCTTATCTTCACTCTCAAAGTTTCTTTTCACTACAATAAAATCATGAAATAGAAACCAATTTTTAGACACCAAAATAATTAGTTGTAATAGTAAATAAATTAGAGACTATTTTAGAAACTAAAAAAAAAATTGGTTTATAAATTAGTTTCTATTATTGTTAAATAGTTTCTAAATTGGAATCTAATTAGCAACTAAGGTTTTAACTACCAATTATTTAGTTTCTAAATTTGGTAGCAAAAACTTTGGTTGCTAATTAGATACCCATTTAGAAACTATTTAACAATAATAGAAACTAATTTAGAAACCAATATTTTTTTATTTTCTAAAATGGTCTCTAATTTAGTTACTATTGCAACTAATTATTTTGGTATCTAAAAACTGGTTTCTATTTCATGATTTTCTTGTAGTTTTTAAATTTATTTTTTAATCTTCATTTCTTTCAAAATTTGATCATGCATAAAAGTATTTGAGAAGTTAGAGATAATTTCTAGTTGATCAAATGTTTAAATAAAATATTGAAGATTCTCTTTTTTCTTCCTTTTCTTTTGAATTTGTTATTAATCTTAGTGGAGCCAGTTGATAAAAATTATATTCTTAACTTGGTTAAACTTATACTAATTTACTTTTATGTTTGAATACTTAGCTTTAGGTCTCTAGATTTTGAATAGTCTCTAACTTAAGTTAGAGATTACTATGGAGAAAGAAATTACAAAACCTTAGCATGTATACTTAAGTTATTTATGTTTTTTTTTGTAGAACCTTAGGATAAATAATTTGGATGTGAAGGTGACATCCACAAAATCTTGATTTTATGTTTTGTTTGAGTGCTTAAAATTGACTTTTGGTTAATAGATTATTGTTTTAGAATATTTGCATTGAATACTCGTGTTGATAAGTTGGTATAATGGCTAAATTAGGCATGTTAATGCAAATTGTTCTTAAACTGAGTCTTTAATATGATTTACATTAGTAGGGTTAGTTCTTATAACTTTCCATATGTTGGTTTATGAGTTTGATGTGAATGTATATATATTAAGTTTGAACAATGTTGAATTGAAATGAGTGAAGGATGATGTTTTAGAAAATTATGGATTGTATTGATAATTTTTAATTGTCTGCACAAACTTAGAGAGGTTCCACTAAGATGAAGCAATAGTCTTATCGTGCACTCTCTTGGTTGTGTTGAATCTTTTCCTATATATGTTATCAAGTGTCCAACCTTTAGAGTTTGACTCTGATACCAACTGTGAAAAATAGAAAAATCACAATAAGGAAAAGTTTGAATTATGATTTAATTAATTCTTAATTTTTTTTTTGTAAATTAATTATTTGATTAATGGTGTTGAACACATGATCTAATTCGCCAGACTAAAATTCTTTCATTTGATGTGTCATGTCAAATGTGCTTTGAAAAATTCTTTGAATATTTTTCATTTTTATTATGACTAAAGAGCACACTATAATTCTTTCATTATGCTTATTTTACCTAAGGTGTTTTGTTAAGAAGAGCATACTTAAGGATACATCTTTTTTTATAGAGAAACATGTTATAAATAATTATTTTTTTCCTTATCTCATTAAAACCAAAGGTGACGTTAGATGAAACTTTCACAACTAAATTAAATATCATGAGTAACTTAGTTTTTGTGTTTATTTTAAATTTGATTAAATCATAGTTCTAATGTTTGATTAACCAATACAAATGCAAAAAAAAAAATACTTAATTTTAAAAACATTTTGATAAAAACATTTTAACAAGGGAGTTCACATTGCATCTCTTGTCCTCGAGTTAATGCATATGATAATAACATGAAATATAAAGGAGACAAGGAAGAAATAACACATACACAACAATTTATACTAGTTCATCTATCTCACAAAGTACATCTAGTTATTGACCAACTAGTTTAGTTTAATTAAGCTGACTAATGTTACCCCTCAAGTATTCTTTGGGCTGATAGACACTCCTGGTTAATCCCATAGTATTCTTTCCTTAAGCCACTGTTGGTTCACATCGAGTATTCTTTGTTTAATCCACTCCTGGATAACATTGAATATTCTTTGCTCAAGCCACTCTTGACTAACCCTGAGTATTTTTTGCTTAAGTCAATCCTAACTAACCTTAAGTATTCTTTACACCTAGTTAGTCTTGATTAACCGAGTTTTGGGATCACAACCACTTTTGGTTGACCTTGTCAATGGGTATTTTATTACTTAGCCACTTTTTGTTGAACCCGAGTACTTTGTCAAACAACCACTACTAGATTTGTATTTAATGATCCACTTATCATTTGGTTTGATAACTAGGGAGGATTATGTTTAAGGATGATACAATGTTTAGGCTTTCTCCCCTAGTTCAGATTAGTTTACTCTCTAGGGAGGATATCGTCTTTCAATGTATATAAGGATTGAGCTTACTCTCCTAGGTCAATAGATTAACACTATAAATGTTTTCCATAGGTTTATCTAGTTTTGATGATAATAATTATTATAAAGTTTTTGTTTATTAATCAAGTTACTTTGTATGAATAAGGAAATTCAAATCTATGTGATAAAAAATAATATATGTTTAAAAGAATGATCACAAGAATACTCAAAATTCCTAAACACATTGCAATCTATATGAAGATTGTAGGAATAGTTGGCTCCAGAAAGGGGGGAAGGGGGTGAATGGGGCCTGACCTCAAATTTTAAATTTAAAGACAATATAAAACAATGTCTAAAAAGCAAAGAGAGGAAAGAAATAGACATAGATTTATATTGGTTCACCCTAGTGTTGAACAAGGTGCTTTGATGTCTCTAAATTCAAGTGGAATGCATGAAGATCCTTGTTGTTGGTTGTGTGTGTCTAGAAGTAGTTGAATTTTTTAATCCACTCCTGTGATTATTCAAGGTTAAATGAATCTTAAAAAAAATTCAAATTTTGATACTTGTTGAGTCACAAACTATGGCGACATTTAATTATCCACACAATCAGGGTTTGGATTTTCACCATGAAGTTATATTCTCCAAACACTACTTCTTACTCAATATATAACTCAACTGTTAACTACATTGAAAATACTACTAAAGCAAACAATCTTAAATAAAAAAAAATAACTATAAAAAATAACATCTGAAATAAGAAAGATAAACCTTTCCTAATTTGTCTTTGATATGTCCCTCTAATTTCCTTCTGTAAAAATCTATAGTTTCTATTGAAAACTTTTATGCACAATAATAATCTTCTAGACTAATATAGAAAAAATGACTTTTGAAGTATTTTTTAAGGTAATTAATTCTAATTGTAATGCATATTGTACTTTTGAAGTTCTCTATTTACAAATTAAAAGAATAATTAATCAATTAGTAGTTAACTTAAATAATTTATATTGTTGCTCATATATAGAATATACATAAATAAAATTTGATTATTTCGAGATAATCAATTGTACACTAAATCAACATTTATCAAAATATCAAATAATCAATTAATCTAAATGAATAATAAATATTAAAAAATAATCAATTATTCACAA
>Ga0123342_1008023_pt1 | contig 13565 bp, 6 predicted proteins | sample Turbeawhitnodule_FD_89960 | JGI IMG/M metagenome (GOLD analysis project Ga0123342, IMG submission 89960) | Root nodule microbial communities of legume samples collected from Mexico - Turtle bean Mexico white nodule | ecosystem: Host-associated > Plants > Roots > Nodule | place: Mexico: Nepantla...
ATAGAAGCTCGTGCGTGGGACTATATATTATGGGTGGTCCGATAGCGGCCCGATAGCGGGTGGCACGATAGGCCCAACACAAACACTCGCTAGGATAGGCTCGAAATGGCTCTGATACCATATGACGAAGTGGACTTTAAGCCTAACTCAACCCCATAAAACCGGCTCATAGGGTTGAGGTCTGCACCCATTTATATATTATGAAATGTCCTTATCTCTAGTCGACGTGGGATCTCCAACATCTCTATTAGTCTTTCAGAATCTTAATTTAGAATATAAAATATTAGTCGCTAAAACTTAGGTAACTAATTTAGATACAAATTTAGAAACTATTTTATAAATTTTTATTAAATAATAAAAATCACTTTAGATATGAATAATTTTGTAGTCTCTATATTAGTATCTAATTTAATTAATATAATGATTAATTATTTTTTGTCTCTAAATTTAATTATTATTTAATTTTTTCTTATGATGAGTAGAATTTTATAAAAAGAGTTAATTAGCTCAAAAAAAATACTTAAAATTATTTCAACTCAACAATATGTAGAATCAAAATTGTATTTCAGTTTGAATAAAATATATAAATATTTATCTAAAGGATTATAGTAATTGATATTTAAACCTCATTTTAGATTATGTAAATCAAAACACACACCAATCAATGAGCTCCCCAATATAAGGTATAGTGTATTTGGACATCTTTATAGCTTTCCGAAATTCTGCATAGTATAGACATTATGATCACATTAATGCTTGAGCATCACAATGGTGCTTTTTCCATTTGTGCAAAAGTTTATTTGAGGTCTTCAAATTTTGTCTCTGAACTAAAAGTGCTACCTGAATATTCGTCTTACGTATGTAATGGTAAATTTTGGCTAAGAAATAGTGATAATGGAGGTGCATATATTGATCATTTTAGACCATTACTAGTTGCATCCACCTAATTAACCAGTTACCTATATGTTATAGGTTTTTGACCAAGAGGGTAACCACTACATATATGCTAAGTTCTCTGCACTCAGTGCTCTTCGTAAAGAACCATATGTTATATGTCCATGAATGGTATTGTCCTCTAAATTATAAATGCTACCATATTCATTTTATAGTATCTAACCTTTGTTTTTGGCATTGTAAATTAAATATCAGAGGAAAATGTAGTTTTCCTTTAGAAGATTGAGTTGTCCAGAAAGAGTAATTTGCATAGTGATGATCATAATTTTGCAGGTACGTAATCAAGGAGTAGCTTCTAGCTTAAACCAGAGATCTGCACACTGTATCTGTGAAAGCAATAAATGATAGTCTTTCACTGAAAATGCTAATGGAATTAATTTACAATCATGATATTTAGATACCAACAAGGTAAAGACCAAATAGAAAAATTTGATTATGGGACATTGTTGTTGTGATTTTTTATAAAAACAACAACAATAAAAGCGTAGTAGAATCAAAAGTAGAAGACCTTGAAAGACTTATCTCTGAGACTTAGCATGAAATAGGTTTAAACTCAAAAAGTCCAATCTGAACCAAACTGCATGTCTCAGAGTTTGGTCCAGTTTTTATGAAATGAGGTTACCCTTTGGAAAGGTCAGATGTTAAGCTGGTCACGAGTTCAATAAATGAGTTCATTCGTGTAAAAAAATATGCAATATAAATTGGAAAAATATAAACATATATCATTTAGTGCTTTTAATAAATAGGGGGGGAAAGAGTAATCACAACAAAATATTCAATAAGAATAAAATTTAAATACAAGTTTTCTTAGCCTTTCCATATTAAAATAAAGTTTCATTATGACAAATCTGTGTAACAAATATTTATATTAAATGTTGGTTTCAGGGTATACTCCAATCTAAATTAGAGAACCAACACAAAAAATATTTAGTTTTTTGTGCTTCAATTAAAAAGTTGATGTTATAAATGTAACAAAAATACATAAATGTATCTTATTTAATGAATTATTAAATTTAAATAATTTTAAAATAGTGTGTACATTTATAAAAGTAACCTAATTAATAAGAACTTTAGATCGAAGGTTGGACTCATAAAATTAAATATGTGCAAAAACAATATTTCTTTTAAACTATAATGTTTTTAAGGTTTTTTTATATCGATTAAAAATAACAATTAATGTGTTATTTTTTTGACAAAAAAAACATTTCTTAAGTTAATTCATTATTTTCATCGAGATACAAATAATTAATGCATTAACAAATTAAAAAAAAATTTACTGGAAAAGTAAAAACATCAATTAATTTTTTTTGAAAGTGCATTTATTTTAAGATAAAGAGAATATTAAAGAAGGAACTTTACTCTCAGAATAACTTGACACTTTATATTTTAATTTTAAAACTATTTGATAGAGTTGTTATATTCAACTATAATGAAGAGAATAGATGAATAATGTCTCTTTGAACGAAAATATTGTCCCCAAAAAAAAGTCAATGAACTGATAAATAAAAACTTAAATATATTACCTACCAATCCTGAATTAAAGTAGCAAAACAAGTTTCACTTCAAATACACTTATTGTTCACATGACTTCCAGAGTCCAATTTACGGTAAATTTATTGGAATTTGGAACGGATAATGATCATCTATGAAATTTTGAGCCACTATATTTATTTTTATGCATGCTGCATACAAAATAAATATTTAATGAAAAAAATCACTAGAAACAAAGTGTTCAACAATGTTAAATATTAAGTGAGGTTCTTGGTAAGATTTTTTTACCGATCAACACATGTTTTAACGTACTTGATTTAATTGTAATTTAAAATATAAAATAAATTTGACGAAGTAAATAATCACATATTATTCATTTTTCATTTAAAAAAAATTCTTAGTCTTTAAAAACACATCGATAAATTATAAATAAAAAATATATTTAAAGTATTACTAATCTCGACTTTTAATAGATATGAGATTATTGAATATTAAAATAATAAATATTTTTTTTATATAATTTATAATTAACTATACTTATAGATTTTCAAGTTATAATATTTGAAAAAATAATTTAACTTGAAATGTATTTTTTAGGTACTTAAAAGTACACTTGGTTTATAGAGTTACAAAATAGTTTCACACATCCTCCTTAACTTTAAGGTTTACTTCTTCACCTCTCCTTATATAAACGAAAATACATGTTTAACATAAAATTCTTTTGATTTTGTGTATTTTATTTCTATTTTATGTTAAAATCTATCGTTATTAGTTAAATATAACGATAATAATAGTATCATGATCACATGCATTAACATAAATAAAAATAAAAATAATTATTATAAATATAAAAGTTACATTCATAACAACTGATATTAATAATATTAATAAGTAACTCAACCTCCTAAAATTAATTTATAAAATAAATTTATATTCACTTATATATTTATATATTATCAAATGCTTTAAAAAAAAATACGTATAAACACTAAAATAAAATAAAAGTAACATGTTTTCAGAAGAAAAATAAATAAATATTCAAAGGTTAGAAGTAAAATATGTTGAAAAAAAAAATAGATGGGTTGAAGCATGTAGTCGATTTAAAGAGGGTTATGCACTTAAGAAGCATGGAAGATGAAAAATGTTTTGATTATTGGTGCATATAGCTAAAGAAAAGAAGGTTTGGGAAGTAGGAGGGTTGAAGTGGAAGTTTGAAAAGAGATGCTGAAAGCACATGCAAAAAGTGAAGCATCACGAGCTACCTTACTTTTTATTGCCCACGTACATCTATTAACTAAGCAATCTACATCATCTTAATTCCAAACCAAGCTTCCAAACACACCTTTACTCTCTCTCTTATTGCCACATGATCCATGTCTCATCAAAGTCTCCACCAATTAATATCTTCTTAATTCACCAAAAAAATTAGTTTCTATCGTCTCACTTTCATTTTATTTTAATTAAGAGTAATGGAATCTAAGCAATTAACATATATGGGATATACAACCTTTCAAAATACTCAACATATTCAAAATATTTAAGAATTATGCATAATTGAGTTTCGATAGGCTATATACACAAATCAAGTTAATAATTTTAAGAAAAGATTAAGAGTGTAGTGTTGGAGAGTTCCTTAATCTTAGACTTGTTTCACTTTACGAAGATAGAGTGATATTTCTTGGATGATAATAAGTGGAGATGATAATGAGGTGAATCCTATAATATTTGTTATTGAGAAATTGTATTAGTAAGAAAGGTTTGTGTTAATAAGTGACCGAAGTAATGTGACACATACCACCGAATCATTGTGACTACGTGATTGACGAGATATAAGTATATATGATCAAATATTTAAGGGTCAAACAGAGGTTGATCATTCAAAGATGCTAAAGAATGAGACAAAAATATTTCACACATTTTCTATCGAAGAGTACAATAAAATTTTAAACTCTAAACCTTAAACCCTAGCGAAAAATTGGATTCATTAATAATTCTACGAAGAAACAACTCATTCTCAACCGGTGTAAAATATTTTTGAGTTTCCAATTTTTTTAGACAAAATTTGAAATAAGTTGAGTATTTTATGAATGATAGATGAGAAGTAGAGAGGATGAGTTGGAAGAATGAAAGATATTGATCTTAATTGAAAAGGGAATAGAGAGGGAGGCAAAGGTAGAATGTTGTTAAGAAATAAGGGAGTGGCCAAAAAGGGTTTTTAGATGATGTAACCATTAAAAAAGGGACAGAGCATTGTTAAGAGAAAGAATCCTTGATTCTATCTTATCCTATTCCTATTCCTATTCCTATTCCTATTCCTTATTCCTATATCACATCACATGAGGAGACAGCCTTTCAAATCTACCATGTGGAGCACATACTCATTAGAGATTCAATTAGAACTCATAATATCTTATTTCTCTTCTCTTACACCTTTCTTACTCAATTCCAATAATTCAATCATATTGCTTTTCTTTCCCAACATTTTCAAGATGAACAAGATATGAATGTGCTTCGGCATTCACAGGTGCTCAAATAAATACCAAAATAATCACACGTGGAGGATTGTGGACCTAGCTAGGTAATTCATCACTTCTGGACGCTAAACTTTTCATTTTTCTGACAAATTCTTTTTCTTATACCAAATGAGAAAAAGATGAAGAGTGTAAAGTTTATCTCAATAATAGGTGGTCACGTGGAGTAACTATTATTTCTAATGTATTTTGCGTATAAACAAATTTTTGTAGTAAGAGTGTTACAAATCAAACAGGTCATCACAAATCAAAAGTTTTCATCTTCACATGCCCCAACCACGAACCTCGCAATTTTTTTTCCTCAAAATATGAAGATTCCATTCTGTTTTCTGGTCTTGTCGTTTCGATATTCAATGGTTCCCATGGGGGAAATTTAGTTTATTCATGTACCAACTATTTCATATATTTTTGTAAAAAATTAATTTACATAGAGAACTATTGAAATTTTCGTTTTCTTCTTTTCATTGGTAAGTTGTTAGAGTTTCATCGGAATCATTATGATCTTCATGCTACTCCTTAGTCTCGGACGAATGCCAAATGGGAGAGATACCTGCAGAAGACACTCCGATGCTCAAGTCAGTAAAAAGGGTATTCGGCACTCGGGTAGGTGTACAATAATAATAACATACCTTGTGTCCTTTGAATGTGAGTTATTTATATTATTTTAATGAACTTACTTCGTTGAGTCTTATTAGTGTAATGATAGTTTAACTTCACTGACCTTAATTTGAATAATTATATGTGTCGGTCGACCAGACCGTCTGTAGTATTTCGGTCAGCTTAGTCAAAAAGACCGAACTAGTCAGCTTGATCGGTCAGTCATACCGGTACATTAATCATACCAATTAAATCGATATATTAATAAATTAATTATAATTTTGACGAAGTTAATATTAATCTACATTAGTAGTGTTAATCATATCTTCGTCTACTACCAATAAACATGCTAAAAATCGTTACCGTTGCAAAAGAAAAGTTAATACCAATCATGGCATCAACACTTCTGCTAAGTTTGGGTTCTAATTATATGAAAACGGAACGACTCTCAAGATTGGCATCATTTTTCACCATTTTTTTAATAGCGATGCAACTATTTATAAATAGAATTTTCTTTAATCATTCTAAATTAAAATAAAACTAAGTAAATATAAATAAAAAAAATAAGTGGGTTAATTTATGAAAAATTATTTAAATATAATGTAAGTTATGACTGGGACTTAAAATTAATATTTCAGTATACTATAATATCTTCACAGTGACATAATCAAAAGTTATGGAAAAGTATGATGGTAAGAAACAAAGTGAGAGCGTTGGAGCTGCGCCAAGACAGTGTGATTTGGAAAACCGTACAAAGGCGTGCTCAAAGGAACTCATCAATCCCTGCTACAACTTCAAGCTGCCATCATCATGGCCAAGGAACTAAACCTTGTCCTCATTATAGTATAATAAAATCGCTCTTTAAATGGATCATCAAAATAAATTAAAATTGGCATTCGTATATTTTTACTTTTTCCAGTAACATTTGATTTTTAACTCTGTATATAAATTGGTAAGAGGTGGAATGCAGAAAGTTTTCCCTGTTCATAACAGAGATATTATTCTACGAAGCTCAGGAAAAAAAAGGTTAATATTTGCTGCAGTACTTCAGTAATAATTGAAGTTATTTGGTAACCAGGGTTGATGGATTTCATTCAGACGGAAAGTTGAAAGTAACTTAACTTCAATCCAATGAATTGATCGTGAACTTTTAACGCATTCAGCATTAGCTTGTACTTTAAGCTGAAAATCGAAATTGTATTCGTTCACGAAATTGCACCAAAACGACTTAAGAACGTGCGAGTCACATAGCAAAACTTGGCTACTAGTTATTGCATTCTGTTTGATAAAAAAAGACTTGGCTTGTAGCTAGTAGTAGCTAGGTAGATTTGTCAGAGATGAAAAGATTTTCACGTGCAAAGTATTAATGGGAAACGAAATATCATGAAACAGGGACATTAAGACTCATTAATCAGACTCACATTTACACTGAAGCTTGTCTCCTTTCCTAACCATGCTTCCATTTGACTAGGGAATAGCCCTTACCATCATTTCCCACAGACTCATCCACATTAAATAGGAAATTCCGTGCCTTCGTCCTGTGATTCAATGGGCTCAAGCTTTCCAACAAAGTTTTGGCCCATTCCACGTGAAGTGGACCAAACAAAATTTAAGGCCAGATATAATTCGGCCTAACGCCACATGCATAGTCTCAAAGTAATTTAGGAACAGCATAAGGAGATTTCATATGTTAAAGCAGTTATAAGACTGAAGACATCAGAATTTTAAGAAGTTTCAGCTCTTATTCTTTTTAGTTCATAAAACAAAGTTAATGAACCATCATCAAAAATGCTAAAGTAATCGATTTCGTTACCTAATAAACAAGGTTGTTGTCTATTTAAAGAATGAATCAAATGTGTACTAGTGAATAAGCAGATGTCGTATATAGATATAACGAGTGTATAAGAATTGAAAACACTAATAGAAAAACATTCAAATTCAATGGTAAACATGCATACTACTTCAGTTTTGAGGTCTCACTCAATGTTCCTTTCAATTCCAATAAGCCGTCTTGCTGTTACAGCTTTTCTTCCATATAAATTGTTTTGTAAGATATTCTAAGGTTAAAGAATGGGGAAACAACAGCTACTGACTCCATTTCTTTGGAAAACTGTGACTCTTTCCGTTGGCAGATCAAAACATTGAAATCCATGTGGACGGACACCTTCTCACTTTTCAGGTTAACAGGTAGAAAGACTATTGAGAACTCCGCGGTAGAAGCTCCAAAATTTACTTTTTTCATTGATAGCATTTTGACCAAATGGGTGTTGCTTAACATACTTCTGCATATTTTCAGCATTTGCCAATCCCTCCAAATATTGTTGCAGAGCACCTCCAGCAGCTGTCATAATTCATTTGTGATTAATTAATAAAGTCTTGCATGAGCTTTGGAATTCATAGAAGGGAGCGTACACTAATCAGCGATTACCACTAGAAAATAGTGCTCCAACGAGAAAACAAATGATCCCTTAATGCATTTTTTGTGGTTGAAAAATTATAATGAACCAAAAATTATAACTTGCATACAATACCTATAACATTGGTGATGTTCTCCAATCATATTTAGATAATTACTTTGATAAATTAGAAGGTCATTTTGTTGTTTGGACCATACCTAGTGAATTGTCTCTCCGATTCTGATATTTGAATGTGCGCGGGAACACGGAGGTGTATGGCTAAAATAATTTATTGAAGCATTCAAGAGCAAGTTAGTAAAATAACAGAAATATGCAGGTAGTTTAGATATTATTGAATGAAAATTGGAAGAAAGAAAGAAAGAAAGTAGTTATTTACAGGATTAAGTAATGCCTTGTACGGAGAATCATCCAACAGCAATGTATTTGATTCATTATAGTATCCCTTCTCCCATGGAAGATTGGAATCATACTTCTCCCAAATTTTCCTCAAATCTTTAAAAACCAATGGCTTGTTCTTGTTTTCAAGAGTTTTGAAACTTGTTTGAGTACAATAAGAAAGATCCTACCAAAGTCAATAACATTTATATGAGATGCAGCGAGTAGGCCATTATCTCAAGGTAACTCCATCAAAAACAAATAATTATGTCGAAGAACAAATAAATCAAGAACGAACAAATTCCCATTCCATGCCATGATAAATAAGAAGGAAAAAACTGGATCATTGTTAGCTGTTACTCACATGGTCGGTCGAAATCCCACAAGCCCAAACATATATAATTTATACCAAATTTACTAAAACACGTTCTCCATAATTTTTTGAAAATGAGGAGCTAGAGTAGCCAAATGAGTTTCAGAGATAACGGATAAAATACTTACCCAACAAAAAAGCAACCTTTGTTTCATATTTCCCATCAAATAATCAATGACTTTGTCGATATTTTTCCTGAAAAATAGTAATATGAAAAATCAATACGACACAGATAAAATATCACTATAAGAAAATGGAGATAGCTACTGAAAAGATGATGCAGACAAAGTGAATACCGAAGTTTTTAACTGACATTTTAGAAAAAGATGGTTGTAGACTACCTCATTCTTGAAGACCATATGGCCACTTCAAACTTCTCAAAGCAGAAGTTCAAGAAGTCAAGATAGAAAGGCCTCTTGAATACTGAAATGAAGCATAACCCAATTAGTAAAGAATGCATAAGGTACACCCTCTTAGTATACAAAAGTAGAATAACAGAGTTGTTTCTCACGTGCTTTCTTTCCTATGGTTGCATCTGCTTTACGATGCTTTGGAGGGGGGGAAACTATGTCCACAAGAAGCCCATTTACATCAAGAATAATAAGCTTTTTCTTCGAACATACAATCGATGGTCCAACTAAAGAAATTCGCAAAGTTTTTGGCCTATCTTCTTCATTCCTGGTAGAAACAGAAAATTTCCTCATTTCATTCCTGTCAGAAACCTGTCTGCTATTGTTTGCTTCATGTAATACAGTCGACTCAGTATTTGTAGTATTTTTCATATCAACCTTTGGTATGCCACAAACTGCTCTTTTGTTTTTCTCTCTAAGGGGTTTCATCCTATATATCTTTTGTTGTTTAGGTAAATTAATGATGCAAGTAACACTATAAGGGCAGTATAAATGACAGAAATCTTAATATGCTCGGCTCCCAAAGTTGATTATTCTCTACCGTTCCATCGACATTAGTCCAAATGAACTCTGCAAATGTAGACATCAAAGGATTCAAATGATATATAGACTTATATTTATAAAAAAATAAGCCAGTAAAAACAAAAAATAATTTAATAAATAGTTTAAGATTACGATAAAATACACAACTACTAGATACAAAAACTCCAATTGTTCCATAGAAAGATCAAATAAAACCTTGTGATCTTCCATCACCATAGTATGGGAACCTTCTTCAATATTTTGAAGCATGCAAATCCCCTCTAGTCAATCTATTTTTTAGTTTACTAACTAAGTGTGCGCATTCTCGATTCCGGCTGTGCAATCATCCACTGGAATAGAGAAGGCACTTTAAAATGTTAAGCTGTAAAGAGCCAGAACAAGTTCAACATTTTAAACCTACTTCTGTGTTCTTTGAACTCTAGCAGCTGTATTGTTTACTAAACTAAAGGCGTAACTTTCCTGCCCTGTGTATGGTGTGCTAGGTAGCAGTATAAATGGATTGAAGAAATAGGAAAATATGAGAATGACCAACATAAGTATATTATTTAATTCCAGTCATGAAAAACTGAAAGTAAAAGAAACTTTGTTTTGCACACTGCAGTGTAGATTACTTAGTTCTGTATAGCAAATGCAACTTCCATCCAAGTTCTCTTGTTCCCGAAGAAAGAACATGTGTCTAAGACTAAACCACTAGTAAATGGAAAAAATATTACATGATTAAAATGGTTTTGGTACAGACCAGACATATTTCCAAATTCAAGACTACTGGTTTAGAAGGAGCAACTCTATACCAGTTTATACTCATGCTCGGTGCTATATAATTAAAAATTATACTTATATTAAAAAAAGGTAGTCACGAGAATTAAAAAAAAAAAACAGAAGATCAAAATAAACAACCATATCCAGTTTGGGTGCTGAAAGTTGAACTGATAAAAAAAATGGAGAATAACATAGACTGAAAGATTCCAAATAATCAAAGTCATGCATATACAAAGTACAATATATACAGATGAACAGCTTAAATGGATAAGCCATAAGAATAGAACAAATTATGCCGTAAAACAGTAAATAACATGAGTTCTAGCAAATTTGTAATAAGAATAACAGTTGCAACATATGGCTGCCAAAGAAAAAGAAAGAAGAACAAAACAGAAGTGCAGAAGTTTTAATATAGTGTAATTCAGGTTAAGCAAATACCAGTGAGCAAAGCAAGCTTTGGAAGATACAAGGTAGAAGAGAATGACTTTTCTTCTTCTTCTTCTTCTTCTTAACGTGTAGTCAAAGAAATAGTAGACGTAAATAAAGAAAAAACATTGACCAATTGGGCTGAAAAGGAATATGAAAAGTTTTACTTATAGTAATAAAGCTTAAACTGGAAAATTTAAAACCTGGTGCTGCCTACAATTAATGCACTAAACTTTAAAGATTTACCTTTAGATGATTTGATAGAAAAAGCAAACAATTAAAATTAAAATAAATTTTAAATTAAAAAATAAAAATAAAAATATTAAAATAAATTTATTAATATTTTATTTATTATTTATCTAGAAAATATTATTATAAATAAAATATTAACGTATATAATTGATTATGATTTTATGATTTTATTTATCATCTTATTTTTTTCATTATTTCATTTCATTTTTTGTAAAGTATAAAAAAAATAACATAGACTCTTGTAAAGAAATTATGGATAAATATAAGGATTAAAACCAAGTGAGAAAGACAATTTTTAATATACAATAAAAACTTTAATCTAATTTTTATGCGGTATAAAAAAAATTATATTGCTAAAAAGTAATTTAAAATAACTACTATAAAAATAAAAAATTATCATACTAACAATATGTTATTAGATATTTATAATATAAAAAATTACATTATTTTGGTAACTTTTGAAACCTTTTCATCTTTATTGAATATTTTCAATTTTACTTTCTTCTTTAAATTCTCTTATCATTATTTACTCTTTCTTTTTCTTACTTTAACCTTTTATTTATTTATTTATTTTACAGTAACAAAATCAATTGCTTTCCATTAATGTATTATGATTCTTTTCTCCTTATTCCTATTCTTATTTAAACTTATATTGTTTTCCTTAAATTTCTTTTTAAATGATAAAATTATTTTCTCTAGCAATTTATTTTAATTTTAAACTTTATATTTTAAAAGTTAGATTTATAAAAAAATTATTTCAATTCTTATCATCAATACTAAATCATTCTACATATTGCTAGAGGATCAATCATCAATAAATATCTTGAAACTTAAAGGTTATAAAGATTAAAAAATATATACAAATATTTTTACACTATCATCTATATAATTCTTCTATGTTTTATAATATAATTACTTTAAAAGTTACACATTCAATATTTTTTTTATCAGTTAATAATATGAAAATAATTACCTTAACAATAGAAAAGGACACACAATTATATAACAGTTCTCGCACCAACCATATACATGTATACAAATTTTTATTTTTATTTTATCAGAAAAAATAAATATAATTAAAATTGAACATTTAGGAATATCTCAGCCCGTAGAATAGGTGTTCCTAATTGAGATAAAATTTTGGTACCATCCTTCACATTCAGGGCACCCAAAAATCACATGTACACAAAATTAAACTCATGGAATATTGCATAAACGATTCAGATATTCAATGCTACAAAATTGAACTCATTGTATTGTTCTACTAACCTGGCAGTGGGAGACGGTTGACGGAGCCTGCCGTTTCAATGTCCTCTGCGGTGGCGCGTGGGTGCTGTTCAAACCGCTCTTGGTTCTCCGTTGGTTTTCGTGGCGTTGGAAATGGTGGCGCGGGTGGTTTAGGTTTGGCAGGGAGTTGAGATCTGTTGAGTATTGAGTATGTTCTTGATAGGACAAAGTGATGGGACGGTGACCGTAGACGATGCAGATGAGGTGTCTGATGGAACGGAATAGCGGCACTTTAAGCAAATTGATGTTTTCGTGTTCTTAGGTTTTCAAATAGTGAATGAATGATGGTAACCGCAATCGTAAGTAGATCCAATTCGCAAGAGTCAACTTATTTCCGCTGCTTCACTTTCCTTCAATAGGGTTGGGATTTTGGGAATAGAAGGGAGTGGATTAGAAAGGATAATAGGGAATGTGTGAGGATGTGTGAGGATGTGTGAGGTTTTTTTGAATTTAGGGATGGTAGAATGAAATTGAAATTTGTGAGTGATGTGATAATTATAAGATAATTTATAAATTATTTTAAAAATATAAAATGTAAATTTATAAATTTAACCTTGTGAATAAAAAATAGTTTAATAATGAATTATGACATTTTTTTTTTTTAAGTTTGAGTTAATTATTTTTTTCAATATATAATATTCATAATTACTCTTATTTTGTTAAAAATAATAATTTTGTGTTAAATTCAAATAAATTTATAAATATTAAAAGTATAAATATAAATATAATAAAAGTATACATATATTTATAAAAATTAAAAACAATAAATACATAAAAAAAATAAACAACAGAGTACAAATATAAAAAAACAAATGTAAATACAAATATTAAGATTAAAAAAGTAAACATATAAAAAAAATTAAACAGTATCTTCTAAATGAAAAATATATAAAAACAATAAAAGCATAAAATATATATATATATATATATATTTATTTATTTATACAAATTAAAAACAATAAAAACATAGAATAAAAAACTAAACAACAAATACAAAATAATAAAAAAATATAAAAACAGTAAAAACAATAATAAATAAATATAAATAAATTTATAAAAATTAATAACAATAAACACATCAACAAATGTAAATGTATTTATAACAATTTAAAATAGTATTAATAAAATTAAAAATAATAAATACATAAAA
>Ga0123342_1008024_pt1 | contig 13564 bp, 8 predicted proteins | sample Turbeawhitnodule_FD_89960 | JGI IMG/M metagenome (GOLD analysis project Ga0123342, IMG submission 89960) | Root nodule microbial communities of legume samples collected from Mexico - Turtle bean Mexico white nodule | ecosystem: Host-associated > Plants > Roots > Nodule | place: Mexico: Nepantla...
CAGTAATTGTAATTTTATTATATATATGATTGAGTAAATCAAAATGAATAAGATCAGTTTTGCAATTTTGTGCAATTACGTTCAATCAGTTGCTACAACCTTTTGTCTTCTCTTATTTCCTTCCATTAGTTCCTACATGCGGAAGAAGGTGTTGTCAGCGTGCGGAGGTGAAGGTTGGTTGTGGAGTCGGAGGCAGCTGTTTGTTTGTGTGCGCGGAGAAGAGAAGACGTTTGACGGCGATGCAAGGGTGTGGGGTGGACCAGAGGTTTTGCGTGGAGAGAGGAGATCTCGAGGAACGGTGTCGGCAACAATGGAGAGTTTAGTATCGACGACTATGGAGTTGCGAGTGATGCTCCATGGAGAAGAAGAGTGCAACGATGTAGAAGAGAGTGAGCGTGAGGGAAAAAAAAGAGTGAGTGCGAGCATGGATTTTAAGGGTTTTCAATTTTATTTAGTTTTATAACGACAATTCATTAGAGTAATCGTCGTTATTTCAAATTTTATTATTAACGCCACTTCAGTGTACCAATCGTCGTTAATTGTGTTCAACTTCATTTTTAACTACGTTAATAGTGATAACAATTGTTATTTCTCACCATAAATTCAAAATAATTACAGAAATGTCATTGAACGTTTTTTTAAGATGATTTTTTTTTTTAAATATCGTTATTCTTAGTATTTTTTTAGCTTTTTTGTACTAGTGTAGACAATGACTACCATGATAAAACACCTCCTAACTAACCACTCCCCTCATTAATAGCCACATAGTTGGGCCAAGACTAACTAAGAGAAAATAAAAATTCCTTGGATAAAGAATCCAGTCGGAGTAGGAAAAATAAAAGTTGTTAATTTTTCTCTTCATCCATGACTATGCTTGTAACTGGGTTTAAGGTTTAGGGTTTAGGGTTTAGGGTTTAATTATACTAAAAATTTCATCTACATCCACCCTACCCTCTTTAAAAGCAACCTCATTCTTATGATTCTAAATACTCCACAATACGGCTACCCAAACGCCTTTCCACACTCTATTTCTTTTTTGGGTTAAACTGCAACAAGTAGAATCGTACCAATTGGTGTTTCAAATAATTATGATAAGCTACCTGTATCTCCACTCATCTGGACACCAACGACCAAACCTGAAATGCTATCTTACACTCCGCAAAGAGGTGGTGGGTCGTTTCCTCAGCCTGATTGCAAAGAGGACACGTCAAGGAGGGAAGGATGACTCCTCTTCTAGAACTCTCATCGACACCTTACCTCTAAGGATTCTCCATGATAAAGAAAAGACATTAGGAATCACTTTTATATCCCATAGAATTTTCAATGCAAGACAAGGTACGAAGGAGGTACTTGATTGTAAAACATCGTAAGCCGACTTTACTGAGAACACTTCATCCTCCTGAACTAACCAAACTATCTTATTTTGACAGTCTTTTTGTGACTTAACATCAACCAACTCTCTGCAAAGTGGTGACTATTCACACTCCCTTTGAATCAAATTTCTTCTTTACTCTAAGTTCCAATTCAACTATGTCTTTGCCCATCTGATAAATATTCTTCATTTTTCCAACAACTATGATAACAACACTATATATCATAATCAATTAGATTACAATAATATATACTTTTAAAAAAAAAACTGATTATATATACTTTTATATAATAGAGAGAGATATATTTTTTAAATTGTTTCTAGTGTTACCAATATTATTTTTCCTAAACTGAAATAATTTTATGATGTAATAAAATACATAAGTGTATAATTTCCATGTAATGATAATTGCATGATTCTCAACTAAAAAATAACTAATTAATTTTCACTTGTAAATATATTTATCTTTAATATTTTTAAAAAAAATACGGAAACGCGTTCTTTTGCATGTGTTTATCCTAATAAATATATAATATAAATAATTGAGTCGCAACATAACTTTTTATCTCTACAAGAAAGTTTGTTCCATCTCTTGTCAATATTAAAAAATTGTTTATTTAGTCTCTATTAACCTTTACGTAGTCAACCTATTTCATTCAAAGAAACAAGTAAATGTATTTTTTTTAAATGGTTATCTATAAAATAAAAATATATATTTTCTAATTTTTATGCCAATTTTTTATTGATACGATACAATGTGACAGGTGATATGTGACAACACATTTTCTCTCCTTTTTTTATATTAAACTTCTTTTCGTTTTACTTCCTATGTATAAATATGGAATGAATATTTCACCCTTGTCTAAAATACTCATATCTACATAAATAAAGCTCTAATTTTTGTAAGAAAGAAAGCAAAAAATAAAAGAGGATGTACTCTATACAGTATATACTCGAGTGTGTTAGGTATAACCCACTACATCTCAAACACACACGAGAGACTAATAGATTATTTAAACATAAGATTTATAGAAAATTTGTATTAAATATCATACTAATCTAAAAATTAATTTTGAAAATATAATTAATCTAAATCCACTATCACACAAAATTTTATAAATAAATTAATATCAAATTAAAATATATATTTAATAATGTCAAATATTAACTTAATTGAATATCATCAAATAGTTACTTGATAAATCTGAGATCCGACAATCAAAGAATTGAGAAAATTCGAGTGAGTTAGAGATAGAGACTTTTCCAATCGATCCAAGAAATGGTTTGACAAAACCGTAGCAAATAAACTCAAGAATTAATGCAAATGGTGCATTAAGCTAAAGGTTTTGTTGTGATCACTCGGCCCATGAGAAATTATTAGATTGGAAATAGAAAAGAAGAAAAAAACCAGACCCCATTAATCCACTTTAATATGATTAAACAGGCACCAAAGTGTTAATTTAGGAGCTGGCACATAGAGAGGGTAACCCAATTGAATATAGTATTAGAGAAAGAAGAATCTAAAGTGGACAAGATTGTTGAAGGGTGAGCCAAAGGTTGTGATGGGATGATGAGGGAGTGAACAAGTTGGAAGGAGTGACATTGGTAAGTGGGGGGTGTATCTGAAATGGGATGAATCAAGCAAAGCAATGAAGTTAGAAGTTGAAACCCTAGGTGAAAGGGTTGAAACACTAACACAGATAATAAGGGTAAAGGTGAGAGGAGGATGAAGAGTGCAGGCAGAGGCTGTCAATTCCGGCCCCAACCTGAAAAGCCTTATTGAGGACGCAATCGCACACCATAGATATATACATGCTCCAATCCTAAACGCCACTCCCCAATCCTCTAAAAGGGTATGTTTCGTTTTCCAAATCTCAGCTATTATTCTGTTTCCTTCTGTGGAAGGAGGACCCGGTCAGAGAGTTTTTAAGTTTTCGGTTCATTTGGTACCTAGGATTATGATGGATAACTGTTCTCTCTCTCTCTCTCTCTCTCACTCACTCTCACTGACAGATCTCAAACACCCACCAATCTCTTCCCTCATTTATTACTTATAAGCGCCCCCACAACACATACTACCTTAATTCCCTTGTGCTAATACTATCACTCTATCTATATATACTACAACCATCTTCACTCTCACAATGTATCTCACTTCCCTATTTCTTTCTCTTAAGATCCTACCCCTTCTCCCTTCTTTCTTCTCATTTACTCTCACCTTCTTCCTTGTTCTCCTAGTCTTTCTTTCTTTTTCCCTTTCAACATATTTATTTGCTGCTCATAGATTCATAGTACTTTGCTGATAGGCTTGTTTCTTTCTTATATAGGGACTTGTAAGTGATACCATGGCCAAATCACCGCCAAGTGATTGTTCTAGGTATAGGCGACGGATGGGGTTGGGCCTATTGTTTCTTATTCATTTGTTTCTGGCTTTGTTGGATTGGATTTAGAGGTATAGGACTAGGGTTAGGGCTGCTTCCTCCTTTTGTTTTTGCTTTTGCCTTTTCCTTCTATTTTGCATGGGTGCTACTACACTCATGATGATAATCACAAAGTTGAAGAAAACAGTCGCTGATTGCTGATGGAGCATCATCAAGATTCACAAGCTTCGAGGGATTTTGTTTGGGGTGGTCCCTAATTGCTCCCAAATAAATTTGCCCTTCGATATGGGAATCTTGATGATGCTGCAGCAGCCATAAACGACTAAAACTACCAGGTTATTCTGAAGGATTTTTCACTCACTCACATTGATGCTATACCAGCTCGGATATAGAGAGGTGAAGCCAACAGGTTTAACTAGTTACAAAATAAATTGGATGATCAATGACTAACTAATTAAACCCCTTTTCAAATTGCTTCCATTCTCTGTTATAATTCGGGAATAGATGCTAAACTTAAACATGGAAATTATAAATTAACTTAAATATTGCAGCTGAACCACGTTTTGAGTTATAATAATGAGGAAGATAATTTGGCAATGGCCTGTGTCCTATCTGGTGAGTGGTAATGTACTATAATCCCTGATCTTGAGCAATTTTGAGGTTTAATTTACAGTAATGATGAAGCTGGGGTCCTTTCACTACCCTTCTGGCATATGTACTGCAAAACAACTTCCTGTAAGCTGAGCAGGTATGTCTGTACCATGATGGAACTCTTTGTACTATCTCGAATCATTGAATGCTTTTACTTCATGGATATTTGGGGTAACATTATTTCCCTCTCCTCCTTTCCTGTTCCCTTGTATTCTATGTTTCAATCTTCAATTTATTCTTGAGTCAATAAAATCTCCTACTGGCTAGTGGTTAGTGGTTAATGGCTATCATATCAGATTGGCTAATGGCCATCATATCAGAGGGCATGATTAGTTTTTAACTTTTTGTGTGATGTATTTATGTTTGTGTTGCATTGTCAGTCATTTTGATACTTGTGTGCAGGAAAATCTAGATTAGTTGCTCCTCAGAATACATGAAATTGTTTGCTTAACTAGATATATGGCACATGTGCTGCTTTTCTACCTATAAATAGAATGTACTTCAGTTCCATTTCATACTTTCCATTTGGTCTTTTTTTCATGAAGGGGAAACGCTTTAGGGTTTCTTTGGTTCATAAGAGGGAGAAGAGGAAAATTAATTTGGTTGATTTGGTTTATGGAGACGAGAATCATAATTCATTTTAAAAAACTAAATTCATTTTACTTTTTATCTATATTTTTTTATCAAATCAATCAAACTATATATCTTATGAAATATTTTTTTCTCTACTTTTAAAAAAAATATATTTTACTAAACAATTACATATTTATTTTTATTTTTATTTACTTCTTATTTTCAACTTATTTACTCTTTATTTCTACTTTTTTTATACATTTTTCTCAAAACCAAACTTACTTTATTTCGTTTATTCTATAAGGACTTCACACATTGTGTTCCAGAGAATTAAAGCATTGGCTTGATTTGTGGATATTGTCGTTGTAAGGTTTTACATCAGCGACGATTCTTTTTGTTTAAAATTCACATTTAAATTTAGTAAACACTTAATTAAATGTACAGTCATAAATGATGATAAAACTTATTTAAATAATAATAAAAGTGATAAGCTATATTCATAAATATAAATAATGTAAATACTCTTTTAAACGTACCTTAGTTCTATATCTATCTTCATTTATTTCGAATTTGAATTATATTTTTATGCTATTTTCAAGTTAGGTTAGGAGATAAGTGGCAACTGAACCTGAGAATTACCTGAGAATTGGAAGAAAAAAGGAAGATTTTAGAGTAGTTCAGAATCGATTATTAGATTAATAATATTTATATTACCATTTTCATATACATATAAAGATGATGATAACTAAACTTCTCTTGGTTAATTAGGAAAGTAATAATGGGTAAAATAAAAGAATAAGAATTATAAGATGATGTTGTAGAAGTCATGTGCATTGCTTGAAGTGTTGGCTGAGTTGATTGGATTGATGATAGTAGGTAGGAAGTGACCATATTTATGTGTGATTAAACTCGTTATGTGCTATATGTTGAGTGAGTGATACAAAATATATCTAAAATAATAATTTTTTTTTTTTTACAATATACGATATTGTAGTCAGTCACTTAGTATGAATATTGAGATTACCACTTATCATAATAATTGAACAATGTTAACCAAATCTAATGTTGGTGGTTAGTATCATTTAATCTTAATAATCATTTTATCATTAACTTATCTTTTGAGTATGATTACAACTAGTGGAACATTGACAAATATCATATTCATTATTACGATTTATGATACACAAACACAATAACAACTTATGCAAAGTTGAATAAGCAAACAAATATCAAACAACACCGTAAATAAAACATAAAACAACCAAATAGTTAATATTTTGTAACCTAACATAACCTACTCTCCAGTCTTACAATCCTAAAAAAATGGATAACTAACTAGATAAAAAAAAATCAAGATAAATGGTTGATATTTCGTTAATTGGTCATACATAAATAATATAATTTCATCACCACACTTTGTAATTATTGAAACTGAATTAAACATGTTAGATAAATCTTTATCGATTAGTATTTCAATAATGTAATATGAAAAATAATTTTGATCTATAAACTATAATTGGTGATAAATATAATTTATGAAATATGGTTAACGGTAATATAATTTACGTAGTTGCGATCATCACGAAACCCAAACACAAGATTGTTTTCTTGCAGGAAAGAAAGCAAAGATAAAGCCACATTCCATGCAAACATGATTGTGTCCCTAACAATTCAAAAGTTGAAAATTTTCATGTTCAGGATATTATTTCATAGATGTGAGGGACATTTATTTTTGTATTAATTGATAAAATAAGCATTTAATTCTAATACTCTTTAATGTTTAATTTGAACTATTGCAAATCGATTATGATTTTTTTTTTTAATTTGTTGTTTCGAATTGCATGCATGACCCCTCTTACTGTGTAAAAAATTTAAAACATAGTCGTTCAAAACTGGGTGCCATTTCTGACACATTAGAAGTTTGCGTTCATAATTACTCTTTGTATGTTTCGTTTAAAAATAATCTGTTACAAATAATATTAGTATAAAATTAAAAATTATTTTTCTTATTTTTGTGTACTATCTTGTAAGATGATAGAAACACTATCTTGTTGTGACCTTGTTAAAAGAGAAAGAAGATCCCCATTGTGTAGCAAATTCATAAGTAGAAAACCAAAAGTTATTATTATACTGTAAAAAAATTTAAACTGAGATTGTTTTCAATAATTTATACCATAAATTTAAGTGAAAATAAAGTTTGAAAGAATTCCTTAGATAAGTTTTGCGAAAGAAACTTAATAAATGATTTTAAGAAAATATGGTACTCCTGTTTTTAATTTTAAAAGCTTAAATTGGTTAACTCTTTTAAACAACTATTTAAGGTATACTCAATGTTTTCACATTTTGTGGGAATGGATCGAATAATCTTAATTAGGCGACAAACTTAATTAGTAAAATAATGCTTTTGATTTTATTAACGACAAAAAATCGATGCATCTTTTAGTTATTTAATAATTAAATTAAAAAAAAAACAAGTTTACAAATTTCTCACAATTAAAAAGTTAATTGATGCTCATTGTTCCACTTTGAACCTTTTGCTTTATCCTATGTTTATTTATTTGTGTGAGCTTTTAATTTAAGACAAGGCTTTTTGGAATAAAAATACTCTCTCTCTCTCTCTCTCTCTCTCTCTCTCTCTCTCTCTCTCTCTCTCTCTCTCTTTCTCTCTCTCTATATATATATATTTATATTTTGAAATAAAAAATATTATATATATAAAAAAAATGTTGAAAGATTATTTTGCAAATGTTTAGAGCTCGCGCATTTTGATGTTACTAGTTTAATGTTAAATCTAATAGTTAATATATATTTATTAAAAAAATGTCGTTAATAGTTAAATTTAAGGAAATTTTTTGTCCTGCCACTATTTGTGTTTATTTTCAGATGGCACACGTCACCCAATACACGATTTTGAATATAACTAGAATTCAATTTTTGGAGAGTCGAACTCTGAGTTTGAATTTCCTTATCTAACACTTAAAACTAGTTGAGAATCCTTCTATTTTAACAAATTTGCAATTATATTTTTTTAGTTTTAAAATAATAAATAAGTGTAAAATAAAAAAATGTAAAAAATATTTAAATATGGGTTGAATTTTTAATTAATTTTCATAATATTAGAATTTGGATTATATTGCAAATTCTATTCCTTTATTTCCATTTCCGTACGTGGTGAATTTTGGTCGTGTGGAGTCTTAGAAATATTACATATCTCAGTGAATTTGAGAATAATAAACACAATTTACTAGATAAATCCAAACTGCTGAAAAGCATTAGCATTAGGCGGTTATTACACAAAAACAGAATTTTTAAGAAATAATTATCATATTTTTAATAGATAATTACGATCCTAAACAAGGATTAGTGCAAGATTAGATGGAGTGTAATTATTCTTAGTGGTTTGAGAGTCTAATCCTATGGAATGCTAAGTGGAATGTATCAGGATTTGAATTGACGTAAGAATGGAGAGTCCTTATCCTTTGTGGATTTGGTATCTAATCCAATGGAATGCAATGTATATAGTTGTAAGAAGGGTTGATTTGATGTAAGTGTTATTTCCTTGTTGATTTAATACACAATTATTCTTCATCCAAGTAATGTGGCAAATAATTAAAAAAAGGAAAAAAATAAAAACGAAAGAAAGGTAAGTCGTAGTAGCAATTAAATGCGTAATATTAAAACAATATAATATGCAAAGCCATAAACAAAGATGGATTCACAAGATTAATGAATTAGATGAGAAAGATAATGTGAATGGATTGAGTCCTCAAGGGAATAAGCAAAGGGAAAATATTATGGCAGAATTACAACTTATGAATCATAATATTGAAGCCATTAACGAACAAAAGGCCAGAGTACAATGGTAATAATTGAGAAAAAAAATTAAAAATTTTATCAATCCAAAATTAAATGAAGAAGGAATATTAATGTTTTAAATGATCTCATAGTGGAAGGTAGTTGGTGAGGACCTTAGAACAATAAAGAAAGAAGTAAAAAAGCTCTTTGAAAACATGTAGAAGGAGGAACAAGTTAGATGTGGTAGATTTTCAAAAAATTACACAGGAAGGTAATAAAGAGTTGATTGCTGAATTTAGAGAAAATGAGATAAGAGAGGTTGTGTGGAATTGTGACAATGATAAAAGTAGACTTTAAATTTAATTTTATATTAAAAAAAAACAGTGGAGTGGATTAGGATTAAAGAAGATTACATACATGCAATAAAGGAGTTTCAACATAAAGGAGAATTTTCAAAGGATGTCATCCTTTATAACTCTTATTTCAAAGATAGATAACTCACAAGATTTACACAACTTTAGACTTATATCACTTATATGATGCTTTTATAAGATTATGTACACAACTTTAGCAAATAGGCTTAAAAAGGTTTCATCAAAAGTCATTGACGAATCATAATCAATTTTTTTAAGGTAGGGGGACTTTAGATAGTGTGCTAAGTGCAAATGAGACAATAGATGAGATCAAACAAAATAACAAACAAGGTGTTGTAGTAAAGGTCGACTTTGAAAACATATGATTCAGCGAGATGTGATTATTTAGAATACGTGTTGCATAGACTTGGATTTTGTAGTTTACAGATTATTTCGATCAGAGCATGCTTAAGTTCAGGATCATAACTATTTTAGTGAATATAATCCCCACAAATGAATTCCCCCCCCCAAAAAAAAGATTTAAGACAAGGGCACCCACTAGCACCATTTTTATTTGTAATAGCAACACAAGGGCTGACTTGAATAGTTAGACAAGCCCACACCACGAATATGTTAAAGGGGACTAAGGTGGGAAAGAATGGAGTTATGGTGGGTTTTCTACAATTTGCAAATAATACTATACACTTGTGTGAGGCTGGACCTGACAACATCATAACTATTTAAAGCATTCTTAGATGTTTTAAGTTAGCATAAGGTTTAAAGGTGAACTTCCAAGAGACTAAGATGGAGGGGTAGGGTTACAACAAAAATCAACTAGAGATGTATTCGATGATTTTGAGTTGTAGAACCATGTTTATCACATTTGGGGTTATGTGTAGGAGGAAACCATAAACATATATCTTTTGAAGAGCCAATCATCACAAAACTTAGGAGATAGCAAGCAGTTTGTATAAAGGAAAACACCTTTCACTCTTTGGGAGGATGTGTTTGATTAAAGTTGTACTTACATCAATGTATTTTTATTTTATATCATTTTATAAGATGTCAACTGAGGTTGAAAGACATATTAAAAGTATACAATTAAACTTCCTATGGGGATGAGAAAGTAAGAATAGAAAAATATCATGGCTAAAATGGGAGGATATATGTATGAAAGAAGAGTTGGGGGCTTGAGGTAAAAGATCTTAAAGCCTTTAACATTGCACTATTGGCCAAGTGGATTTGGAAATTATGCTCAAATTCTCAAGGGTAGTGGAAAGAAACAATCAAGTCTAGATATGGTGACTAGAGGAACATGGTTTAAAGAAAATTTCCAAAATAATCTAGATGGTGGAAGGATATTAAGACAAACAACAGTCAAAGCAACAATTGGTTCTTCGACAACATACTTGGGAAAGTCAGAAATGGGAAAAAATAAATTCTAGGATGACAGTATGTGGGATAGCGTTTAAGGTAAAGATGCCCATAATATGTGTCAATGTTGTAAACAAATCTATGTTAGTGTCCGAAGCAGGAATCTGGGATAATAAAATTTGGAAGTGGCACATAGTGTGGAGAAGGAAGTGGTTCGAGTGGGAGAAACCTATATTCTATACATTAATGGATGAATTACAGAGGATTCAAAGTAGGCTTCAATTGGGAGACATATGGATTTGGAAACCTGGTCAGAACGAGAAATATTTGGTACAATCAGCCTATGACGTAATAACACAAGTGAATCGATAGGTGAATCATGAAATAATGTCCAAATTATGGCGCATGACAACTGTACCTACTGTAAGATACTTTTTCTGGAGAGTCCTTTTAAGAAGGATAACAATCAAGGACAATTTGAGACGTAAAAGTATTGGTTTTAATGATACATTTTGTCCAATGTGTTCCTCTTAGCAAAAAATAATTAGTTATCTATTTTTTGAGTGTAAGGTAGCTAGGCAAGTGTCACATGTGCGATAAATGATTAGGAATCAATATTGTGTGTCATAATCAACCTAGGGAACATTTTTTGCAGTTTGCTACTTCACAACTAAACTTTAATGGAAACTTTTTGGAAAGGTATGTGGGTTACATTGGTATGGAATGTATGGAAACACAAAAATGAAATTGTTTTCCAAAATAGTATTGCAAATGCAGAACACATGTTTTGTGAGGCTCAAATTAAGATGTGAGCATGGGTTAGGAATATGGTACCCAAATCAGGCTTCTCATATTTTGACTAGTACTTTAATCTAATACTATATGTAAACTTGTTGTGCTAATTGGGTGAGGTAAAACAAATATACATCACACAACTCAAAGATGATTACTTCTATAGTATTAACCTTTTCCTCAAAAGAATGAGTTTATTCGGTTGAAAGGTAATGTTGTTGTTTGTTACTATCCATGGCGACATGCTAGGTTTTAAGAAGCTCCAAAATGATGCCAGTATGTTGTCGTACCACATCTCCAATTGCAATTTTCCTATTGTTGCATGCAATTCAAATAATTACACATCAAATATGCATGATTCAGTTAATTCTCTCTACTGACCTTGGTTTTGCAACAACATTTTCAATGTATATGTACAATTGTGCAGAGAAGTATTTCTTTGCATTTGATTAGGAGGGTTTTAGGTTTATGATTATTTTGCATCTAATTATTTTCATCTAAACATGTGTTAGAGGCTTGCCTAACTTGACTAATTGATGAGTTGAGGTAATTGAGCATTGCATTCCTTGCTTAAATGAAGGATTTTTTCTTAAGCAAGGAATGACCAAAGAAAATTTGTGGGTTTTAAGAGATTCTCACTCAAGTGAGGAACTATCCAAGATAATTTTACTAATCTAATATTTCTATTCAATTGAGTTGTTATCGTTTAAGTGAGAATTCATTTAAAAAAATGATTTAATTCTTAAATATTATGAGTAAACTATGAGAAAATTTCTCTCAAACAACATCTCTTTGTTTAAGTAATATTCCAACAAAGAGAAATTGAGTTTTTTTAAGTATTTGTGAAAAAAATGGAGTAAAAAAGATATTGTTCAAATAATATATTTTTTTATAACAAAATGTGTTATATAATACTTTAATTTAAAAGTTATAAAAAATCATATATTCTACTTTAATTTGCGTTTTAATAAAATAGGACTATGATTACAATAATGCAATTCAATAACTTATATAAAATTTGTATCTTTGCTATATTATGCTGCTGATAAAAAAAAAAAACTTTGCTATATTATTTAAGCATATAATCCATATTGAAATGAGTCTATTATGTTAATTTTCCTAGATTTAATAGATCTTTTATATTAATCGATATAGAAATGAGTCTATTATATTAATCCTCTTACTATTAATTTAATAGATTTTTTTTATATAAGTTATAAGTTTATTATATTAATTTTCTTACTATTGATTTAATATTTTACACTTAAGTTAAGTTTAACTGATATAGAGATAAATCCATTATATTAATTTGCTTACTATTGATACCAATAGATCCTTATATATAGATTATAAGTTTAACCAATATACAATGAAATTATAATAATTACAATAATATTACTTTATTTCTATTTACAAATGTACACTATATTATATATTGACGAAACTTTTAACAAATGTTCCTTTATGTAAAAACAATTCTTAGTTATATCTTATTTTTAATGGAAAAGTCTTGTCGAATTGATTTTTTTCCTGAAGTATTCCATGAAATTATTACTCAACGAATATTTTGTATTTCATATTTTCAAAAGGCAAATCTGATTATGGCGTTTGGGGTCCCTTTCAGCTTTTCTTCGAGGTTTATAAAATTACTCATTAATTTCTTATTCGAGCAGAATTTGTGGTAGAAGTTTTGGGTGTCTGTGTGAAAAAGAATTAACCAAATTGGGAATTCTTGGATTATTATATAATGTAATCATATATGTAACATGTTTTTGAAATATTTTAAGAATAAAAAGTGATACTTTGACACTGAAAAAGTAAATCTATTTATTTAACAACCCATTATAATAATATTTTAAATTTTAAAAAACAAATAATTAAAATATTAATTTATTAGCAAATAATCATGCACTTTAAGATTACCCCGTAGAATTTCACTCTTCTCTACTTCTATTATTTTCGCGGTGGACCCACTCACTTGTATAGCCTCTCTCTATCTTTGTACAAGAAAGACATTATAGTTTCATATTTTTACCTAGACCTTCACCCCAACTTCAATATTAAATAGAGCATTATTTTTATTTATATATAATATTTCTGTATATACCTCATGTTATTATTTTTATTTTAGTTATATCTTAAAATTGTATGTGTACCAGTAGGCACCGGACGAACCCACCCGGCCGACCGGCCGAATGCACAATAAATGTAACGGCATTTATGTGACACGCTTAGGTGGTTAAGATACACCTCCGAAGAATAAGGAATATGCG